>ERZ1023899.181-NODE-181-length-12650-cov-9.699643_pt1 | contig 12650 bp, 8 predicted proteins | sample MGYA00380400_ERZ1023899 | MGnify/ENA primary metagenome ERZ1023899 (study PRJEB33179, sample SAMN07448996) | human gut metagenome | biome: Human-gut; feature: Human associated habitat; material: Faeces | host: Homo sapiens | place: India: Bhopal | collected...
CGGAAACGTATCGACAAAAACGGAAAGTTCAAAAATAATCAAATGAGATTTACCGTGAATGGGCAACGTTATACAGTTACATCCGAAACGATAGAGGAGCTTTCAACACGAGCAGCCGTTAAAAAAGAAGAGATCAAGAAAGGGCTATACACGACGAATAAGAAAATAACCGTTGATGAGCTTTTTCAAGAGTGGAAAGAGGAGAAGAGCAGCGTTAGAAAATCTTCTTCGTTGTACGTCTATAGTTCTGCCTTTAACGTCCATATTTCCCCTGCACTAGGGAAATGTAAAGTAACAGAGCTGGAACGGCGGCAAATTATCCAATTTTTGCGTAAAGTCATGAGTAGCAGCGGCGACGGTCGGGCGAACACATGCCGGGATATTCTGTTTAGATTGTTCAAGTATGCAACAGATAATGAAATCATCGCAAGAAATATAGTGGAAGGGATCAGCCGATTTAAAAATACGCAAAATACAAAAGTCCCCGCGCGGGAAACCATTCACAGAGAATTGACGGACAAAGAAATCGGCTTATTTTTTCGATATGCCGCCCATAGCCTTTATTACAACGCCATGCGATTTATGTTGAATACAGGCGTCCGGGCGGGCGAATGTTTAGCCCTTCAATGGAAAGACGTACAGGGCGAAACAATTCACATAGACAAAACTATCACAAGGACGGAGCGCGGTAATAGAGTAGGAAACTCACCTAAAACTAAAACGTCCCGGCGCATTATCCCTATTAACAACACAATTAGAGAAATCATCAATGAGCAACGCGATCTATACAGAAACACCCATGAATATTTTGATTTGTCTGATTTTGTATTCCCTAATTCAGCGGGCGGGTTTAGCTACCCCGACACCATAAACACAGTAATTGATAGGACATTGAAGGCCATGAAAAGAGAGGGTATACACATCGCCCATTTTTCCTCTCATTCCTTCCGTGCTACATTCGCCAGCCGCGCCGCCCGTCATGGCGTACCACCAAACACCTTAAAGGAAATTATGGGACATGCAAACATGGCTATCACAATGGACTTGTACGCGCATATCAACGAGCAGGACAAAATAGACGCCATGAACATTATTGAGTTCCCCATCGAGAAAACAAAAGGATATATCCATAGCGTCATATAGAAAAACCCGCCAAGAATGTAGACCATTCCGGCGGGCTTTTTTTACCCCAATTTTTACCCCAATTATGACATTTATTTAGAGTATTCTAATGTAATATCTAATAATTCAGAATAAAGGCATAAAGCACGATTTCCCATGAGTTTATCGTCGTTCCCACCATATCTTTATAGTGCAAAATAAGCGAGAATAATTAGAAATAAGAGCTACCCCTAAAAAACAATTTATTATACCACGTATACGCAAGAGTGGGAAAATAATTTTTTCGTGAAGGCTGAACCATTCGTCTGAAGGCACCGTATGCACGCTCTCCGATACGTTGTTTTCTATGGCCCGTTTTCATCCCATCAACGGCGTCATGGTTGACGAAAAGCGCACTTGATTTCAGTCAGGATGACGATATGGGGAATATCATTTCTTCACTATACCGTCCTCCCGAGCGGGCAGTCCATGCCAGAGGAAAGAGCGGAGATCGAAGGGGCGGATGCCATCGGTATTTTTCAAAAGGCGCCTCTCATCCAGGTTTCCTATTCCATCCTTGCGGCGAGCTCGTCCCATTTCTCATAGAGAGCTTCGAGCTTTTTCTGTGCTTCGTCGTACTCGGCGGCGAGGTCTGCATAGTTGTCCGGATCCATGCTCATCTGCGCAGTGTACATCTTGACCGTCGCTTCGAGGCGGCCGATCTCCATTTCCACATGGCTGAGCTTTTCCCTTTCTACGGCCGAGACTTCCTGCTTCTTCTGGTGTTCCTTCTCAGGCGCAGTCTTATCTTCCTCCGGCTCTTCTTCTACAGTCTTTTCCCCGTTGCGGTCTTTTTCAAAGGCTTCGAGGTCGAGCTTTTTCTCTTTATAGTAGCTGTAGTTTCCGAGGTATTCGGTGAGCTTGCCATTTTCCATTTCTACGATGCGGGTCGTAATCTTATCTAAGAAATAGCGGTCATGCGAGACGACGAGTGAGGTGCCGCCGAAGGCCTGGATGGCCTGCTCCATGATCTCCCTCGTGGGGATATCGAGATGGTTCGTCGGTTCGTCAAGGATGAGGAAATTCGGTTTCTCAAGGAAGAGACACAGGAGCGAGAGACGTGCCTTCTCTCCGCCGGAGAGCATGGCGACCTGCTTGAATACGTCATCGCTGCGGAACAGGAACATCCCGAGGATATTTCTGGCTTCCTTCTCTCCGAAATTGAAGGTGTCACGCACTTCGTCAAGGACGGAAAGCTCGGGGTGGAGGCGCTCCTGCTCCTGCGAGTAGTAGCCCATCTTCACATTATTACCGAGCTGGATGATGCCGCTGTCTGCCGTCTTTTCTCCCGTGATGAGCTTCAGAAGCGTGGTCTTGCCCGCGCCATTCGGGCCGATGAGGCCGAGTACCTCCCCTTTTTTGATGTGAAGGTTCAGATCCTCAAAGATCAGATGATCTTTGTAGGAGGCTTTCGCACGCACGATGTCGAGTACCTTCTCCGCACATTCCTGCGGCGGATCAAAGTGGAAACGAAGCGTCGCCTGATGGACAGGCTTATCAAGACGCTCGAGGCGGTTCAGCTGTGACTGGCGGCCGCGCGCCTGCTTCGCCTTGATGCCTGCCTTGTAGCGTCGGATATACTCTTCCGTTTCCTTGATGTGCTCCTGCTGCTTGTCGTAAGCCTTCTGGTAGGCTTTGTCCTGGTTCGTCTTTGTCTCCAGATAGCGCGAGTAGCCTCCGCGGAAGCTTCGGATATGATGGTTCTCCAGATCGATGATCCCCGTCGCCGCTGCATCCAAGAAATAGCGGTCATGGGAGATCATGAGGATCCCGCCTTTGTACGAGCGCAGGTAGTCTTCGAGCCACTCGAGCATGCCCATGTCGAGGTGGTTCGTCGGTTCGTCTAGGAGAAGGAAATCCGGATGGCGCACGAAGGCGGCGGCAAGGTTGATACGGACCTTCTGCCCGCCGGAGAAGGCGTGGATGTCTCTGTCCCAATCCTCCTGCGTGAAGCCGAGCCCGGTCAGGATCTTTTTCGTCATCGACTCATAATCATAACCGCCTAAGAATTCAAATCGCTCTTCCGCCTTGCCATACTGCTCAATGAGCTTCTCATCGTCCTTGTGCTGCTCGAGCTCTTTCGTCAGCGCTTCGATGCGATCTTTATAAAAGAGGACATCCCGCCACGCCTCCTCCATTTCCTCGCGGATGGTATGGGAGGTGTAATTGAAATCCTGACGGAGGTAGCCGATGATGGCACCGTCGCTCGCCTTGACAGAGCCTTTATCGTATTCCTCGTCACCGCGAATGCATTTCAGGAGCGTCGTCTTGCCCGCGCCATTCGCACCGACTAGACCGATGCGTTCCCCGCTTCGGATGTCAAAGGAAACATTTTCAAAGACAGTCTTGATGCCGAAGGATTTCGACAGACCGTTGATACGTAGAATTGCCATGTTTTTGCTCCAATATATGATGTAAGGATAAGGATCGAGGTGTATGGTTCAGGGGGGCGCATCGGGACATGCCCCCTTGCTGTCATTGCCCTAAAGACAATGCAGGTTCGGCGGGGCGTTCGGCTTGGCTTTCTCCCATGAGCCTGCATCTCACTCGATGACATCCGCCCTGATAAGTATAATGATTTCCGACTCCTCCAGACTTTTCCCATGACTTTGGAAGAGTTTTCCCAGAAGCGGGATGTCTCCTAAAATAGGTACTTTACGGAAGGTCTTTCCTTCCTCTTTATCGATGAGACCGCCGATAGCCAGGAGCTGCCCGGATGCCAGACGCACCATCGTATTCGCCGAGCGCGTGATGATGCGGTACGCTTTCATCTCGGGGACAAGGTAGGGCGTCGAGACTTCTGCTTCCACATCAGCGGTGATCTCATTGTCCGCACTGATAATGGGGGTATATGTGAGCTTGATGCCGGCGTCCTTGTACTCTGTCGTCGTGGTCTTCACGCCATTTTCCATATGCTCTACGATGACCGGGATGCGGCTCCCGATCAGGATGTCAGCTTTCCTGCCATTCATCGTGACGACGTGCGGCTTTGCCAGTACTTTTGCCTTGCCTTTGGTGACCAGTGCATTGAGATTTGCCTGAAAGAAGAAGGTGTAGGGATGCCCGCCCGGCGCACGTCCATAGGAGATCCCGGCATAGCCATCAGGGATCGTGACGTCCCAGCCGCTTTTTTCAATGTTTCGGATCTTGGGATTTCCATCACTGTCGTACTTGATATTTCCATCTTCCCCCAGTACATAGTGCTGCTCCGTCCAGCTGTCACGGTCATAGTCCGCGCTGCCGGTGAGGCTTTTGAAATTCCAGTCCAGCCCCAGCTCTTTGGCCGAGCTTTTATTGACTGCGATGACTTCCGCCTCCACCTTCACCTGCTTTTCGGGGATATCCATACCGCGAAGGAGCGCATCCACCTGCATCAGCTCGGCCGGCGTCCCACTCACAAGCACGGTATTGGCCGACTGGTTATAAGACACCTTGCCTTTGGATACCATGTCCGTCAGACTTTCGGCAGCTTCCTTGGCATTCGCATAGGAAAGGCGGTATGACTTCGCAAAGATGCCGGACTCTTTCTCCGTTACGGCGGAAAAAATAATAAGCGTACTTCCCTCTTTCCGCCCGGCAAGTCCACAGGCCGCCATGATGGATGTCATCGCTTCTTCCGGCGTCACATCATCCAGACTGGCCGTGACCCGCTCCTTCACGTGAGAAGAGAAAATGACATTCTCTCCCGTCATCTCCGCGAGTCCCCGCAGTACCTCTGCCACAGGAGCGTCGCTCACATGCAGGCTGACCTTCTTCTCCGGGGCTGGCGCCACCTGTACAATGGCCTCATCCGGCTTTTTCTCCGGCATCCGGAGATCGCGGGAGGAAAGCTCTTCGGCCATCGTCTCATGTGCGCTGGTATCCAGATCCAGCGCTTGGGCAGAAATACCGCTGCAAAGCAAAAATGTACAGCAAAAAACAGCCCCCGCCGTTCTTATCAGCGGGTGCTGAGTGTGAGAACGCCGGAAGCGCCGGCGAGTGTGACCGTCTTTCCCTGTATGCTGGAAACATTCCATAGTCCTGCCTGCTCTCCTTCTTTGACCGTGTACGTCACCCCATGGACCTCTATGACCGCTCGCTTCTCACTGCCAAATGACATGACACCCATGAGACGCGGCACATCAGATGCGTACGACCTTTTCTCTTTTGCCGATCCGGCAGAGGAATTCGCCGTGCGAGGCGCAGAAGAAGGCAAAGAAACGCCTGCCGTTTCCACAGGCATCGTCTTTTCCGTCATCGCCTCCATATGGAAGGGGTCAGCAAGCGGCTTTCCCCTGATATAGGATGATGCATCATAGACGCGGCGGCTCTCTTCCTGCGGAAGCATCGAAGAGGAAGAAGCCCCTTCCGATGCAGCCACGGGAGGCATCGCCTTTGGTTTTTCAGGAAACAGCTTCGATGCTGTCCCCATGCCCAGCGATCCCCAGAGGATCAGAAGAGCCACAAGGGCAAGCCCCAGCGGCAGTGCCCATTTTTTATCCATGGAGCACCTCCGAAAAAAGTGACCGATACAGGCTCACTCGCCGTAAGGGAAATACGGATCCGATCATTGTCCGAGCGAATCAGCATTTCCTAGAATCTAAAATCTTTCGGCATCAGCATGAACTGGGTTTCCCTTTCGATATCATCGTAGCGGATCCAGGCATAGAAGGAATGCAGGTCGCGGTAGTAGGTCCAGTAGCGATGTTTCAGGCGGCCATACTTGGTATCGACCGTCCATGCCAGACTGAAAGCATCATTCTTCGTCGGCTGCACGCGCACGCCAAAGTCGAGCGGCTTATCACTGGTGTACGAGTCGTAGTCATACGGCGTAACGCCATTGATTTCACGATCCGTATAATAGATCCATCCCTGCACGCTGCGATAACCGCCGGAAAGCCCCATGCTGTAATAGGTGTTTTTACGGATGTTCCCGCCGTTATAGCTGTAGTAGTCTCTCATATAGCCGGCGCGCCATGAAAAACGCATGAATTTCCCGAGCTTCCATGGATCACTGGAAATATAAGCGTCGTAGCTCTTATGCTGTCCTTTGACCCCGTCTTCTTCCCAGTAACCGATTTCCCCCTTCGCGCCCACGTAGAAGCGAGAGCCACCGAGGTAAAAATGCTTCGAGTTAAATTCCAGCGACGGCCGTTTCTTGACCCAGATACCGCCGTCATCATTCGTGCTGCTTTCCTCTTCGGCATAGTGGAAATTCAAGCCGCCACCCGGCGTCTGATAGCGCACACCTACATCCGGTTTGTATCCTGCCTTCGTGTACCAGCGGTTTTCCATATACGCCGTCAGATTCATATCCGCATCGAGCGGGATTTCGATCCGGTTATGCAGTCCAAAGCCATTGTCACTGTCAAACATCGGACGCGGGATCAGTGTGAACGGGCTGACCCGCTTCTTCTGAAGAGAGCCCTTGTACGTCGAAAGCGTCACAAGCACCGTATTCTTCGCCATGAGTCTCACATTATGCGCGATATACTTATCCCCCGGATAAATATCGATGGAGTCAGCCTCAATGCGATAGTCCGGCACCTTCGCCATCGCATGCTTCGTCGTGAAGTAGCCATGCTCGATCACTATGTGATTGGCATTCTTGTCATACGTACCGCTTTCGCCCTGAAAATAGTACGTTCCGCTGTCCCAGCCGGACACCTTTTCAAAATGTCCGACAGCGGCCTTCGCGTCATAGTCAGCGCGCGCCGCCTTGAGATCCGTCGTCGGATTCTTCCAGACAAGCTCCCCCGGGACGACATACTTTTGAGAGATCGTATTTCCATAGACATACTCGGTCTGGTAGGTATCCATCATGTGCTTGATCTCTACGCGCCCGAAAGCTGCCACCTCTCCCGTGGTATCATTGTAGCGCATTTTATCAGCCACGACCGTAGCCGGATGCTCTTTGGAAATCCCGGTATCCGCCGTTTCCTTATTCTTTTTCCTGTCTTTATCCTTTTTGGCCGTTTCCCGTGTCTCCTCCCCGTCATAGGAAGGCCGCAGTACACCCTCGCTGACGGAATACTCCACATGGGTGGTATCCTCTGGCGGCAGCTTTGGGGAAACGGGTGCCTCCGCCGCTTCAGCAGCCAGCGAAGGCAACAGAAGGGCAGAAAGAAGCACCGCCTTTTTCCAGTTATGATTATTCATTTCTCATGATCACGACAGAAGCAGCCTCATTATCGGTCTTGGCGGAGTCTGCCGTTTCCTTTACTGTAGAATCCTTTTCACGGGCTGTTTCCAGTTCCGCTTTGGCGCTGTCACTGATTTCTGCCTTTGGCGCAGGAGCTGCGGTCTCCGGCGCAGCCGTCGCCGTCACCTGATTATCCTGAGCCGCAGTTGCCGCAGCCGCAGAAGCTGTGCGCGCGACATGCTTTCTAAGGACGATGTGCGGCGCGCCTTCACGGAGCACCAGCCCCTTCGTCGTGACAGGCTGTGCCGTCTGGATATAGAGCTCGCTGCCAGCGGGGAGCACAGCATCCTTACCTTTGACAAAAAGCCCGCCCACAAGACCGATCGGCCCCAGAGCTAGCGCGCCGATGGTGGAGGCGCCGACAGCCGCTGCTTCCATCTTCAGCTTTTCCTTGGCTTCCGGTCCCAGCACAGTCGGGATCGCTTCGTCATCCACAGAAAATACCTGATCGAAGGAGACATCGACCTTGCCGCTGCGGCCAAAGCTTTTCGGGCGGCTGACTTCCGTCACCACGCCACTGCCCTGTGTGCCGCGAGGCAGCACCAGCACATCACCGACCAGAACATCTTCCTGTACCGTGAAGGAGACCGGATCTCCGACCTGGCTCGTCTTGCTGCCCACATCATCATTCAGTGCCACTTTGAAGACCGTATCCGCCGGCAGCTGGACCGTCTTCATTTCATAGTGCTGATCTCCATAGACTGCCTGCTCCAGGCTCTGCATACGTTCATCCAAAGCCCCCTTCTTCGCTTCGCCCAGCACCGCTTTTTCCAGATTATCCATGCGGACCGTCAGATTATCCGTGCTGATCTCATCCGTCAGATAGTATTCCATCGCATTCATGCGGTTCGAAATCGCCGGAGTACGATCGTTGTCATTTCTCACCACATCCGCATACAGATTGTCGATACGATGATCAAGTCCACTAGCCGATGTATTCCCCACGCCGTAGATCACATTATCGGCCTGATCCGCACGGCCGATGAGAGACCCGCTCTGCACCGAACCATAGAGGACTTCATCTACACGGTCGATCTTTTCCGCCAGCGTTGCCACATCCTCTGCCATGACAGGCATCGCCATCAATGCAGCCAATCCTGCTGCCAGTAATGCTTTTCTCATATATTCCTCCGAAATAATCAAATAGTAAAAGTTCATGGTTCAGGTGACCGCTTCTTCTTATGAAGACCGGGCTATATCCGAAGGACTATGGAAAACCGGATCCTCCCATCCATCAGCCGCTTGGTCTCCCGGTCATTTCCAGCGCCCATCACACCCGAACATCGATCACTGCCGACACGCCAACGCCCTGCACACGGGAGAACGAGGTCGGATTCACACTATCCATCGGGATGAGCCCCTTGATACGGAACAGCTTGTCATTCCAGCTGATCTCCAGCTGCCCGACCGCCTTCACCTTCTCTACCTGATCGGCATCGCCGATGACCTGCGCGGCCCCGATATATCCTTTATTTCCAATGCTGACGATCGGCACCACCTTCGTGGCGTAATTCGTGCCGGCGCCTTCCTTCATCATGACCGAATTGATCGCGCTATTGATAGAAGCGCCATATTTATCGACCAGTATCGCAATACCGCCGACCTTGACCACACCGCCAAGGACACTGCCCAGATTGAAAGCCGATACCTGCGTCAATGCGCCTGCACCGATCATCGCCGCCGCCAGTGCACAGACCACCAGTCTTTTCATTTTCATCATCATGCCCTCCTTATAGGAAATCAGTTTCACTACAGAAGTTGAACTGCGAGTACCAGACACTCTCTCAAAACCTTCTCTGACATAGCGTCCCGGATACCACAAAGCCATACTCTCTCAGCCTACAGTTATTTATTATTATACCGTCTTAGAGCGGGTTTGTGCAATAAAAAAGCGCGATTTCAGTCATCGCGTTTTCTTGAATATTGAACCGCATCCCTTCCGCCAATCGCAGTAAGATAAGGAATAACACCAAAGATGCACCATCTGCCATCCCGATACATTCCCTGTGATGGTCGCTTGACAGCTTCCACGTATTTTAATCCACACTCCCCACATAGGGAGCGACAATCGTCCTCCCTATTATGCGTTGTATTACATTATATTTCAATCCACGCTCCCCGCAGGGGGAGCGACATCTTGCCATTTTCATCCAGCTTTAATCCCTGCTATTTCAATCCACGCTCCCCGCAGGGGGAGCGACCGCCTTCCGTTGGGCCTTAAGTATATCATACTTTTCAATTTCAATCCACGCTCCCCGCAGGGGGAGCGACAGATTACAACGTCTATACTGGGCGGCTTAACTGATTTCAATCCACGCTCCCCGCAGGGGGAGCGACAATTCATACTCTACAAAGTCCTTAACACTAGAGACATTTCAATCCACGCTCCCCGCAGGGGGAGCGACTTATTGGCTGCCACCATCTTGACAAGTTCAAATGATTTCAATCCACGCTCCCCGCAGGGGGAGCGACGCAAACCGTCAACAGAAAAAGCAGTTTCAGATATTTCAATCCACGCTCCCCGCAGGGGGAGCGACCAGGACCCTTTTGAGGCCACGGAAGCGCACTTGTATTTCAATCCACGCTCCCCGCAGGGGGAGCGACGACGTGCGGCAGGTTCCCCCCATTATCAGCGTGAGATTTCAATCCACGCTCCCCGCAGGGGGAGCGACTGAGCCGCCGTCAGTCACAGACAGCGCCAACGATATTTCAATCCACGCTCCCCGTAGGGGGAGCGACGATTTGGGAAGTTACATACACTGGCCGCAGTTTCATTTCAATCCACGCTCCCCGCAGGGGGAGCGACGCGCGAAGTGGTGGATATGGCAGCACTCCGCAAATTTCAATCCACGCTCCCCGCAGGGGGAGCGACCCGTCCCTGTCAAGGTGCAAGCGGTATATACAGGAATTTCAATCCACGCTCCCCGCAGGGGGAGCGACTACAGCTATTCTTTACTTACGGTGATGCTTGGGGATTTCAATCCACGCTCCCCGCAGGGGGAGCGACTGGCGAGTTTGTGTTAAGAGCAGAGGCAGTCAACAATTTCAATCCACGCTCCCCGCAGGGGGAGCGACGACTGCCTTAGAACCAACTGCATTTGTTACGGTTATTTCAATCCACGCTCCCCGCAGGGGGAGCGACCGCTGATAATGGGGGGAACCTCGCGGACGTCATATTTCAATCCACGCTCCCCGCAGGGGGAGCGACCTGCGCCACGTTCGATATTAGCAATCGTTACTCTAATTTCAATCCACGCTCCCCGCAGGGGGAGCGACAAACCTACTATCAACAACTTCGAATCCTACGTTCTAATTTCAATCCACGCTCCCCGCAGGGGGAGCGACGTATCAGATCGAGCAGATTTCTTCGCAGACTGCTATTTCAATCCACGCTCCCCGCAGGGGGAGCGACGCCAGCATCGCCGAGGCCAACGTCATCAAGGCCAATTTCAATCCACGCTCCCCGCAGGGGGAGCGACCCGAGATACGGGAGGGTTATCCTGGATAAACTGCATTTCAATCCACGCTCCCCGCAGGGGGAGCGACATAATCTGTAGTCCAATCACCTTTCTTGGTTTCTGATTTCAATCCACGCTCCCCGCAGGGGGAGCGACAATAGTTTCTTGTCTCATTATTCTTCTCCTAAATATTTCAATCCACGCTCCCCGCAGGGGGAGCGACGTGGTGTTGTTGGTAGTTCTGTTACTGCTACTTCGATTTCAATCCACGCTCCCCGCAGGGGGAGCGACCGTTTTATTTTTTCGTTCCATATAGGCTCTTATGATTTCAATCCACGCTCCCCGCAGGGGGAGCGACGCGAGTTTGTGTTAAGAGCAGAGGCAGTCAACAATTTCAATCCACGCTCCCCGCAGGGGGAGCGACTTTGCCGCCACTATGACATTCTGCGCCTCCTGGTAAATTTCAATCCACGCTCCCCGCAGGGGGAGCGACTTCGTCAAGCGTTTCAGTTACAGAAGCTTTATATTTCAATCCACGCTCCCCGCAGGGGGAGCGACTTGATAAGATAAGGCCTTACGAAGGCGCTTCAAATTTCAATCCACGCTCCCCGCAGGGGGAGCGACTCACGTGAAACACTCCTTTCCTACTTAAAAGCACTATTTCAATCCACGCTCCCCGCAGGGGGAGCGACCAACAAATATCCGATGCATGTACGATGGTATACATTTCAATCCACGCTCCCCGCAGGGGGAGCGACTGAGGGAGTTTGAAGCACTTGCACCAACCTTTATTTCAATCCACGCTCCCCGCAGGGGGAGCGACAGTACAGTCAAAGCATACAGCAATGACCGCATAAAACGGAGTACTTTGCGCGAACCGCATTTTCTCTTCTCAAAGAATGCGTGTTTTTCGCCTATTTTCTCCATGTGTGCTACTACTTCGCGCACAAAAAATCAAAGAATCAGAGTTTCATTCGGATCATATCCCGGCTTGGCACCTACGTGTTTCACCTTAGCCTGGTATCGGTTTCCCAGATTATAGAACCGTATGCTGTCAGACTCCTTGTCCATCAGCATTTCCAGTGTGGCACGAAGTGAGACAGCCTGCGCCTCATCCACCTGACATTCGAAGACGGAATTCTGTACCCGCTGGCCATGAGCTTCGCAGCACTTGGCTACTTTCCGAAGGCGTTTCTGTCCTGCGGGTGTCGTTGTATTTACATCATAGGTAATTACGAGAAGCATGTCATCACTTCCACAGAAAAGGCGGATACCCATCTAGGTCTCCACGAATGTAACGGGCCAGCAGCAATGCCTGTACGTAAGGAATCAGTCCCCAATATATTTTCTCGCCGAGGAATGGATGTGTCAATGTTTCCTTCTTCCGCTCCTGCCATTTGCTAAGAAAAGTCTTACGTCCCACTGCATTCAGCAAAACGACGCCATCCTCCATCAGTTGGAAACACTGCGCAGGAAGGACCCTGTTATTGACCAGTGATAAGACGAATCGATCGGCATATACACTTCGAAGCTCTTCCATGAGATCCAATGCCAATGACTGCCGCCCGGGGCGGTCTCTATGCAGGATACCGATGTAGGAGTCCATGCCGGCTGCTTCTATGGCAGAAGCACAGTCATGTGCAAGGAGTGTATAGGCAAAGGAAAGCAATGCATTCACTCGATCGAGCGGCGGCCGTTTATTCCTGCCATGGAAATAGAAGTGCTTCTTGTCATTCAAAATGAGCGCATCAAAGAGAGAAAAGTAGGACACGGCAGCATTTCCTTCTATTCCGCGCAGATGATCCAGCGAATCTGCTTTGACAGCCTCCCGAGCAGAGTCTTGCAGATCC
>ERZ1023899.186-NODE-186-length-12463-cov-9.801418_pt1 | contig 12463 bp, 10 predicted proteins | sample MGYA00380400_ERZ1023899 | MGnify/ENA primary metagenome ERZ1023899 (study PRJEB33179, sample SAMN07448996) | human gut metagenome | biome: Human-gut; feature: Human associated habitat; material: Faeces | host: Homo sapiens | place: India: Bhopal | collected...
CTTCTAAAAAAAGGCGGCGAAGCCGCCACGAGAGCCCTGAACCTTGAACCCTGAATCAAATGAAAGCAAAGTAAAAAAGGGCTGTGAAGAAATGAGGATTCATTTCTTCACAGCCCCTATCCCCCTGATCGTACCTAAGGAATGTAGGCCCGGGTCGCATGGCCTAAGATGCATAAATGCAGATCCGTCAGAAGAGACAGACCGATCGGAAGCACCCTTCTGTTTTCTGTAAATATATCGACCTCGGCTTCTTTGATGTCCTGCACCAGAGAAGCAAGTTTTTCTTCAGCACGCTCCCAGCAAGCAAGCAGCTCCTTCGCCTGCGTTACATTAGAAGCCACTACGGCATGGACGGCAGCAGGATGCGTGATCTTCCTGTGCATAAAGAAAGCAAAGGCAGGCAGGGCCTCTCCATCCATGACGCGCTCCACATAGACGAGGCGCAGGATCATCAGCATGGCCGAGCAGCCGACGCCGAAGACCAGCCCGAGCCAGTAGGAGTCAGCGCCAAGACCGACCACATGGTCAAGGAAAAGGCTCATCGGGAAGCAGCCGCCCCAGTACGCAATGACCATCAGAATAAAGGAGACACGCGTATCCTTGAGACCGCGGAGGATCCCCTGGATCGGAGTGGAGATCGCATCAAAGAGCTGCCAGCCTGCACTATAGATCAGGAACTGTCCGGCAATGGAGGCGACGATCGCGTCGCTCGTATACACATTTCCGATGGAAGCGCGGAAAAGCACCGTCATCGCAGCCGTCATCGCTGCCCCGGAGAGGGCTACGACAAAGCCGGCCTTCTTGTAGCGGCGAGCGAGCGGGATATCATGCGCGCCGACAGCTGTCGCGATGAGGATGGTGAGTGCCATCGAGCAGGAGACGGGCAGCATGTAGACGAGAGAAGCAAAGTTATCCGCGATCTGGTAGGCAGCCAGCGTGTCCGTGCCATAACGGGCAAGAAATACGATGATGAGGCTGAAAAGGCTCATTTCCATGAAAATGGAAAGTCCGCTCGGCACACCAACGATCAGGTACTCCTTGACGTCAGAACGCTTCACGAGGATCGAATGGAAGATCTCATGCCCCTTGAGCGCAGAGGACTTCAGTACGACGATAAGGAAAAGAGCCAAAAGGAAACCATAGGTCAGCATCGTCGCAAGACCGGCACCGATCCCGCCCAGACGCGGCAGACCGAAATGCCCGTAGATGAAAAGATAGTTGAATACCGCATTGACCGGCGGCGCCATCAGGAAGAGCTTCATGGAAGTCGACGTCGAGCCTGCCGTATCCGTCAGACAGCGAAGGGGGACGATCATGGAAATGAAGAAGACCACGCCCACCATCGTCATGAGATAGTAGCGCGCCACATAGGCCACTTCCGCTTCCAGCGTGAGCGACGTCAGAAGGTCATCGATGAAAAGTACATAGGCTGCCCCGAACAGGAAGGAGATCACAAGCCCGATCAGAAGTCCTGCGCGGACCACATAAGGAAGTCCTTCCGGCTTCTTTTCACCAAGAAGCGTCGCCATAAGCGGCGTTCCCGCCATGAGCAGTCCCACGATGGAGGCGAGGAGCGGATAGAAAAGTCCCGCGCCCACCGATACGCCTGCGAGGTCATCGCTTCCGGCATGCCCCGCCATGGTCGTATTGATAAAAGTGATGCCCGCTGTCGAGATCTGCGCGACCAGGATCGGCAGCATCACGGATAATAATTTCTTTATATCTTCGATTAAGGAGTACATCAAAGCTCACTCTCCAGAGATTTCATCAAAAAAGACGCCCTGCGGCGTCTCTTTTCACTGTCAGAAAAGGATCCTCTGGCGCATTCAAAAGCCAAAGGCAGGCACGAAGTCCGCGCCCCACCGCCGCATGAAATAGAAAGAAGCGGCCCCATCAGGCAACGCTTCCGGTACGGCTGCTGCTTTTCCGATCCTTTTTTACTCTTCCAAGCCAAGCAAAAACAGGTACGCAAAAAGATCAGAGAGCAGCAGATGCTCTCCATCCCCCCGCGCCGATGAATCCTCTGAAGAAAGAGGCAAAACGAGACAGGATCCGTTTGAAATTGGCATTGACACGGCACGGCACCAGAAGGTTCGCACCTTCTACATAGAAATAGGCCATGTAAAAGAGCAGGTACATGCTGCTGTACATCGTGAGATCCATCAGTTCATCGATCCCCATCATCGTTCTCGCCTCCTTTTATTTTTCTACTATAAAAAGCCCATCGGAAATGGACTTTTCAAAACTCTTGTGAGAAAAAGCAAAGTTTCCAAAATGCAAGCCTGCATTTGTATATTTTATGCTTTTGGGCTTATGGTATTTTCGATACCTCTGTATAAATTATATCATTAGCTGAAAGAAAAAGCAAATGTGGGGAAACCGGCGTCAAGTCCGGCATGCTTTGGTGCCATTTTCATCAGTGCCAGTGATTAGGGATTAGGGATTAGGGATTAGAAATCCACAGTCACCTGTCACTAGTATTGCGTTTTCTAAAGAACCGGCATGTAAATCAACTTCCGAATCAAGTGAGGAGTGGTAGCCAGCCAGAGTGTGAAGACAGTCGCCGCACAGGTCATGACCGGATCAAGCGTCGTCCCGAGGAACCCCAGCGCATACCCCACCGCTGAGATCGCGATCGCGGTATTTGCAAAGATCAGAGACACACCGTAGGTATAGTTAGCAAGGAAGTTGCCGGCCTTGCCGAAGGAGTATTCTGCGTAGCCGCCCATGCCGCCGCCTTTTTTACTGTACATGCCGCACTTGGCAAAGACGTAGGCCAAGGCCATGGAGCCTACAGCCGTGACAAGTCAGGAAGCGATAGAGAGTGCGCCCACCTGTGCCAGCTTCGACGGCAGCATGATGATGCCCGAGCCCATCATATTCACCGCAGTGAGGATGGTCAGCTGAAGGACGCTCATTTTATTTGCACTTTTGCTCATGATGATCCCCTTATGTATTTGTCTGTGTCTCATTGATGGCTGCGGGGAGCGATGCTTCCCGCTCCCCTTGCCGTCAACGAAGCGTTGCTTTATTTTTCAAATTCTTTCTTCAGAACATAGCCGTAAGCATGTTTCAGCCCGTCTTCACCGGTCTGTACATAGACGCCCTGGATTTCAGGAGCGAAGCCCGGGAGCTGGTTGATGCCTTCGACGAGGTCGAGGAAGTAAGTGACTGCAGTCTTGGACCAACGTTCACCCGGATGTACGCAGAGAACGCCTGGCGGATATGGAAGAGCACCTTCAAGAGCGATGCGGCCTTCCGCTTCGGTGAGGTCGACGAGGTCGCCGTGGCCTCTCATGTATTCGAACTGTGCTTCCTGCGGATTCATCACATATTCAGGGAAGTAGTCAGCAAGGAAGAGCTGCTTCTGCAGGGTGGATACTTTGCGGTCTTTGTAGAAATCATGCATTTCCTGGCAGAGACGGCGGATGGTGTATCCTCTGTATTTTTCTTCGTACGCGTTGTAAATGGACGGAAGTACTTCAGACATCGGAGCATCTTCGTCGATGAGCTGTTCGAAGCGGATGAGTTTCGCTACGAGGTCATCCATCTTGGTCGCGCTTTCTGCCGGAGTCATCAGGAAGAGGATGTCGTTCAGGTCGCATTTTTCCGGAATGATGCCATTTTCACGCAGGTAGTTTGCGAGAATGTTGCCCGGGATACCGAATTTTTCATAGCCGCCATTTTCTACGTCGATGCCTTCGGTCACGAACTGCAGCTTCATCGGATCGATGAAGTACTGGCCCTTGCCGTAGCCATCGAAGCCATGCCATTTAGCGCCCGGTTCGAATGCCCAGTAATCCATGTCATTCGCCATCTGTTCGGTATTGCCCTCTTCCCACTTCTTGCCGTGAACCATCGGCGGTACGAGCGGACGGATGTAGTGGCAGTTGCGGAGTACCTGTTTTCTGGTCTCGATCACGGTCTTTACAGCGTCGACCCAGAGCTTCTTGCCGCCTTCGCCTTCATGCATCTTTGCATTGACATCGAGTGCTGCGAAGAGCTGGTAGAGCGGAGAGGTGGATGCATGCATCATGAATGCGTTGTTCACGCGCTTATGCGGTACGTATCGATCCTGACCCTTGATATGGGAGTCTTTCTTGTGGATCTGGGAGGTCATGGAGAAACCAGCCTGCTGTTTGTGGACGGACTGGCTGACGAAGATGCCCGGATCTTCCGGTCCGAGGTCGAGCAGCAGCGGGCTGCAGTCCTTCATCATCGGGATGAACTGTTCGTAGCCGACCCATGCGGAGTCAAAGAAGATGTAATCGCAGAGGTGACCGATCTTATCTACGACCTGACGAGCATTGTAGATGCAGCCGTCGTAGGTGCCGAGCTGGATGACTGCGAGGCGGATCGGGCGCTTTGCCTGTGCTTTCACCGGATCTTTTTCAGCGACGAGCTTTCTGATGTAGTCTTCATTGAAGCAGTGTTCCGGGATGCCGCCGATGGAGCCGAACGCATTTCTTGCGGTTTCCAGATAGACCGGGGTCGCGCCTGCCAGAACCAGTGCGCCGTGGTCGATGGATTTATGGTTGTTTCTATCGAAGAGAATGATATCGCCTGGTGTCAGGACTGCATTCAGAACCACCTTGTTCGAAGTGGAAGTACCGTTCAGTACGAAGTAGGTCTTGTCTGCATTGTATACGCGTGCTGCATGCTTCTGTGCTGCCAGTGCCGGACCTTCATGGATCAGAAGGTCGCCCATCGCTACGTCAGCGTTGCAGAGGTCAGCGCGGAAGGTATTCTCGCCGAAGAATTCATAGAATGCGCGTCCAGCCGGATGCTTGCGGAAGAAAGCACCGCCCTGATGGCCTGGGCAGTCGAACTGGGAGTAGCCATTTTCGACATATTTCTTGAGGTCACGGAAGAATGGCGGCAACACATCTTCTTCATAGTGAGCCGCAGCGCTCTCGATCTGGCGAGCGTAGAAATCATGGTCGGTCTCATTGAGATCCATGACGCGGTATACTTTGGAAAGCAGTGCGTCTTCTGTCAGGCCTTCGCCGGTCTTGATCATCAGTACCGGGATCTTGAAAGCGGCAATCATTTCCTTTTCAAGGACATCTTTGTCCTGATCCGTGATAACGACAGCAGCTACATCTGTGAAATCAGTGCGGGCGAGGTCAGCCTGTTCGCGGCCGACGATAGCGCCGAAGATTTCCAGAGCTTTGTCAGTATAAGCGATCTTTAACTTTTTCATGAGTAAATCCTCCATTTTTTTATCACTCTATGTCTCGAACTGTGTACGTTGTCCGGATGATTGCTTCATCTGTATACATCTTACTTGAAATTCTCTATTTCTTCCAATACTGAAACAGGCCGAAACGAAGAGAATTCACATTCCTATCACAAAAGGCATGGTGATGAGAGTGTATCCCCTATATCATAACAATTTTGATATAAGACGAAGTGGCTGGTGACTAGAAATTAGACTAAGAGACTTAGAGATTTTAGACTTAGAGACTTGCAGACATCAGATACCAGAAGTCTGATGCCTGATGTCTCCCAGTCTCCTAGTTCCTTTCATCAGCAGTACAAGTGCCATGCAAAGACATTGCTGCTCCTTTTATAACAGACTTGTTATAAAAAGTAAAAAGCCGATATTGGCTCGTATTTTAGAGGGCATCGGCAGTGTGGGAACATCCCCTATGGCGTCATACTTCCCTGCGATCAGACACAAGACAGGGGTGTTCGTCCCTTTGCCTTGCGCGTATAATAAATATATCCATTGGTTGAAAGAAAGGATGATCCTTATGACAGAAGAAATCAGAAACACACTCACCGAAGAAGTCAAGAAGCTCATCGCTGCTCCCTCTGCTTGCCCGGAAGCAAAGGCCGCTTGTGAAAAGTGGCTCGCTGCAGCCGGCACCGCTGACGAAGAAGCAGCCACGGCTATTCTGAAAACGGAAGCCGAAGCTGACATCATGCCGATCGATGGACTGATCGGCTTTGCCGGCTCTGACGCCGGCAAAGCACTCTTCGGGGAGGAAAGAGCCGCTGCCCTCCTCACTCATGCGAAGGACATCAAGGAAAAGGGCGCTCGCTTCTGCGACTGCCCGGCCTGCAGCGCCTGCGCCGAGATCATAGGTACATTGAAATAATGGATCAGTCAAAAGAAAAACCAAGTGTGGCTCTCTATCCATTGCCTTTCGTAAGGAAATGCTGCTTTCCTCGCATTTTGTTTCCCTACGCAAAAAACTGTGGGCTTTCATTCGCAGGCTCGCAGTTTTTTATTTCCCATCCTCCTCAGATATGCTATGATAAGGAAATCGGCTGTTTTCAGAAAACAGAATCCACCAAAGCACACTCTCATCATCAGTCACTAAGGAGCTACCCATGGAAACATTTCTTCAATATGCTGTCATCTGCCCGCTGGTCATGCTTGCGGGCTTCGTCGATGCCATCGCCGGAGGCGGCGGGCTGATCTCCCTGCCGGGCTACCTGCTCTCCGGGCTTCCCGTCCATAACGCCATTGCGACAAATAAGATGAGCTCGACGATGGGGACAGTGCTTGCGACATTCAAATTTGCCCAAAGCGGCTTCATCCCGTGGAAGCTCTCGCTCTCCTGCGTGGTCTGCGCCTTCGCCGGTTCCTCGCTGGGCGCGAATCTGGCTCTCCTGATGGATGCGAAGATCTTCATGATCTTCATGCTGATCGTTCTCCCCGCGACAGGGCTCTACCTCACGCGCGGCAATGTACTGGTCACAGAGAAATCGCCGTACACGTATAAGAAAACGGTCATCCTCAGCATGGTGACTGCCCTCTTCCTCGGCGTGTATGATGGCTTCTACGGCCCCGGCACCGGCACCTTCCTGCTGCTGCTTCTGACGGGCATCGCGCATCTTCCTCTGAAAGAGGCGAACGGCGTGACGAAGGTCATCAATTCGACAACGAATATCGCTGCGCTCTGCATCTTCCTCCTGCATGGCAAGGTACTCTTCCCCTTGGGCATCATCGCCGGCCTTTTCGGGATGGCAGGCAACTATCTGGGTGCGCTCTACTTTGAAAAGGGCGGCGCGCGCAATGTGAAGCCGATCATTCTTCTGGTTCTTTCGATCTTCTTCTGCAAGATCGTGTATGAAATGTATATCAAGTAAAAAAAGCAGCCGAAGGGCTGCTTTTTTTGTACCAGGCACCACACGTCATATGCGCCATCTTTGCCAGATGCGTTCTATCTTTACGATTTCCTCTCTCGGAATCCGGCATTTTTCTGCCAGAAAGGGGTACTCCACCTGAATGATTTCCTGCATGCGCTCGATTTCCTCGCGAGGGCATGCCACTTCATAGTAGGGAGCCGTCTCTATCACCGCCTGCAGGTCTGGTCTTCGGTTTCTCTCATCGATAGCCAGTGCGAAATCTTTAGTATAGAAATTTGGATTGATATCATACGCCGGTGCGAGACGCCAACCTCTTTCGGTCAGCAGAAAGCCGTGATTTCTGAGGTGACAGTCCGTATTATTTACGAGTACGCTAAAAGTCACACGCCGCCACAGCTCCTGCAGGTCATTTCTGGCATCACAGCTGAGGGAGCTGATACATTCCGCAATATCAAAAAAAGAAGCATCATCTCCATCCCGCTTGCCGACCATCGTCATCGCAGAAGCGAAATGAATCCGCGCATCCTGTTCACGGTCAAAGCGTTTCGTGAGATAGCAGCTCCGATTTCCTATCATTTCCAGCTTCGCCTCTGCCATATGAAGGCCGCACTTCTCCCCCAGCTCATGAGTCAGATACTCCCAGCTTTCCGTGTGCTCCCTGTCCCGATCGGATTGAAACTTGGCAATCCAGATTTCGCCTGCTTCGTCGATGACATTCATTTTCGGGCGGGCACCGCCCAAGGAAGAACCAATGGAAATCAAATCCTGAAAATCGGTATTCTGTAAAACAGCGCCTGCCCGCTCGAAAGCGTGAGCGCAGTCTTCCAGCGCCCGGAGGCTTGTCAGCGGTGGTACCCGCCGTTTGTCATGAGAAATATATGCGCTGCCATCATAGATACGGATACCGCCCATCCGTACATCATCCTCCACGCCGAGCAGGAAATCGCAAGCATCGAGCTCTCTTGGATATCTCCCTTCCCTTTCGGCCATCTCTTGTTCTTTCCGTTTCAGAAGCTCCCGTCCCCATCGGTCCGGTGAAGCATCTTCCAAAAAGCCAAACAGGCCCGCTTCTGCATACTGCCGCCCGGGAAAAGGAAACAGCTCTGGGTCCAGCATAAAGCCCGGGTGCTTCTCCAGCCAGTCTTCCTCATACTCGAACGCAATCATCTGCCCCCGCCGGTCATGGCTGATGATGAGGCGTCCAATGCAGTGTCCTTTCTCCCAGGCGGCGTGCAATTCATAACTTTTTTCGTCTTTCATTCAGTTCCCTTTCACTTATACTTCAACAGCTCATCATCCTGCAGCATGCGTCCCAACGGGTCATCTGCCAGGAAATTGTCCAGTTCCTTCACCATCCCGATCGCCATCAGCACATTGACATAGATGCCAATCGCTACAGAAGGCGAGCCCTTCTCTACCTCGCGCACAGAGAAACGCGAAATCTTCGCACGCTCTGCCACCATCTCTATTGTGAGTTTCCGGCGAAGCCGCGCCAGTTTGATGCGGTGTCCCAAGTCTTCTAATTTTTTCTGTACCTGTGGATACAGAATGACTTTTCCTCTTCCCATGTTGTTATTTACCTACATTTCTGACTATAATGTTGTTATTTACCTACATTATAGTCAACATCGAAGATAAAGTCTAGGGAAACACTGATTCAATCGTTGTCAGATTTTACTCTTGAATTTTTATACATGACAAAGAATAACCCGACGCGAATAGCGAGCTATTGAAGGAAGGAACTCCCCTAGTCACCAGTCACTAAAAAAAGCACGCTCCTTTCGGAGCATGCTTTTTATTTTGCCAATATCATTCGCCCATTTCGGTGAGGACATGTGCGCAGCGAGCGCAGACGCCCGGGTGCTTCGGATCGGCATCCACATCCGCCGAGCGCTTCCAGCAGCGTTCGCACTTGGCGAGCGTGCAGACAGCGACAGATGCTTTCACCGTGCCTTCTTCATTCGAAGCAGCATTTTCCGGAGCCGTTGCTGTACCGGAAACGATGTGCGTCTGGGACACGAGGAGGAAGTCTGCGAGTTCTTTTTCCATCGCTTTGACGATGTCATAGGCTTCGCCGTCCGCATAAACGGTGACTTCCGCATCAAGCGGATGGCCGATGACCTTCGCCTGACGGGCTTCTTCGAGTGCCTTCATAGCAACGCTTCTCACAGCGAGGCGCTTCTTCCATTTTTCATCGAGTTCTTTGTCAAGGTATGCTTCATTGACCTTCGGCATATCGGACATATGGACAGACCATTCTCTTTCTTCCTTATTGGGAAGAGCCTGCCATACTTCTTCGGAGGTGAAGCAGAGGACCGGAGCGACGAGGCGGACCAGCGTAGTCAGGATCTCATACATCGCGGTCTGTGCGCTTCTTCTCAGCTTGGAGTCAGCCTTTTCCGTATAGAGGCGGTCTTTCAGGATATCGAGATAGATCGCAGAGAGATCGACGGTGCAGAAGTTGTGGACAGCGTGGTACATGACATGGAATTCATAGTCATCATAGGCTTTGAGGACAGTCTCCTTGACCTGTTCCATGCGCAGCAGTGCCCAGCGGTCGAGTTCTTCCATATCTGCGTAAGCGACGGAGTCGGTCTTCGGATCGAAGTCGGACAGATTGCCGAGCAGGTAGCGGAATGTATTTCTGATCTTTCTGTAGACGTCGCTCATGGACTTCACGATCTTGTCAGACAGACGGACATCGCCCTGGTAGTCGACAGAGGATATCCAGAGTCTCATGACATCAGCGCCGTATTTGTTGATGACATCCTGCGGAGCGACGACATTGCCGACGGACTTACTCATCTTTCTGCCTTCGCCGTCCATGGTGAAGCCATGGGTGAGGACGGCCTTGTATGGCGCATGGCCATTGACAGCGACAGAAGTCAGAAGAGAGGAGTGGAACCAGCCGCGGTGCTGGTCAGAGCCTTCGAGATAGAGATCGCACGGATAGGACATATCCTTCCAGGACTCTTCATGCGGATAGCGGAGGACGCCGTTCCATGTGGAGCCGGAGTCGAACCATACGTCCATGATGTCTTTTTCTTTATGGAAATGTGTGCCGCCGCAGTGCGGGCATTTGAATCCTTCCGGCAGAAGTTCTTCTGCGGAATGCGCCCACCATGCATCGGTGCCCTCTTTTTCGACGATCTCTTCGACCTTCTTCATGGTTTCCGGTGTGATGATCCACTTGCCGCAGTCATCGCAGTAGAAAGCCGGGATCGGAACGCCCCAAGAGCGCTGGCGGGAGATACACCAGTCCTGACGATCACGGATCATGTTGTAGAGACGGTCATGACCCCAGGATGGGATGAAACGGGTGTCATCGACGGCTTTCAGTGCCTTGTCGCGGAAATCATTGATGGAAGCGAACCACTGATCGGTCGCTCTGTAGATGACCGGCTGCTTGCAGCGCCAGCAGTGCGCGTACTGATGGTGCAGGGATTTCTTGCCGAGGAGTCTGCCTTCATGCGCAAGAGTAGAGATCACCGGGCCTTCCGCTTCCCAGATGGTCTTACCGACGAGGAATTCGCCGGCCTCTGCCGTCATGTGGCCTTTTTCATCGACCGGGCAGACGATCGGCTGGTGGAGCTTGCCGGCATTCTCATAGGTCTTGTAGACTTCGAAGTCGTCGACGCCGTGTCCCGGAGCGGTATGAACGCAGCCAGTGCCGGCATCCAGCGTGACATGGTTGCCTTCCAGAACATAGATGGTGCGGTCGCCGTAGGTTTCCGGAGCGAAATGAGCCAGCGGGTGTTCGAATTTTGCAAGGTCAAGTTCAGAGCCCAGCATTTCACGTCCGACAAATTCATAATCTTCGACTTTGCAGTCAGAAAGGGACGCCGGAGCGAGCTCCTTATTCATGAGATAGTATTCATCAGCAGCCTTGTTGTGTACCCAGACATAGGTGAATTTCGGATTCACGCTGATGTAGCAGGAAGCCGGGATGGTCCACGGGGTGGTGGTCCAGATGACGGCAAAAACCTTGCTCGGATCTACGCCTTCCGGCTGGAGACCATGGACGTCGATCATCGGGTATTTGACATAGATGGACGGAGACTTTCTGTCCTTGTATTCGATCTCTGCTTCGGCCAGTGCCGTCTCGCAGTGGGTGCACCAGTAAACGGCCTTCTTGCCCTTGTAGATGTAGCCCTTGTTTGCCATTTCGCCGAAAACTTCCAGTTCCTTCGCTTCCAGATGCGGGTCGAAGGTGACATAGCGATGTGCGAAATCGCCAACAACGCCCATACGGATGAAGTCTTCCTTCTGGATCTCGATCCATTTCTTCGCGTAAGCGAGACACTTCTTGCGGAGTTCCAGCGGGGTCATGTTCGCGCGATCTTCGCCGGAGTCCTTGAGTACGGCATATTCGATCGGCAGGCCATGGGTATCCCAGCCCGGTACATAGATGGCTTCATTGCCAGCCATGTGGTGGTATCTGACAATGATATCCTTCAGCGTCTTATTCAGCGCATGACCGATGTGGATCTTGCCGTTCGCATATGGCGGGCCATCGTGCAGTACGAAGGTCGGTGCGCCTTCCTTTTTTCTCTTTTCGATTCTCTTTTCATACAAATGATTCTGCTGCCAGAATTCTACGAAGCCCGGTTCCTTTTTCGGAAGGTTGCCGCGCATCGGGAATTCAGTTTCCGGTAAGTGCAGGGTCTTGCTGTAGTCCATGACGAATTTCCTCCTGGGGTCATACAAATGACCGAAATAAAAAATTCCCGCCCGATAAGGGGCGAGAATTGATTTCCCGTGGTACCACCCTCATGACCTTTTGGCCACTCGGTACAATTAACGATGTCCCGTCGGGGCTTTTCTTCCCCGCAGCTCTGAAGTGATCCATCCGCAGCCCCAACGCTCTCCTCCCACCATCGGAAAGCTCTCTGTGCATGAGGTCCATGCGAAACGTCTTCATCCTTGCCTTTACATAACTTTTGTTATTATAGGCTGATTGGAAAGGCAAGTCAAGAGGGAGTTTTTTGGGTTAGCCCGTGGGACGTACTGCCCTTTGATTGTGAATGAAAGTTCTGCTCGAATGAGAAATTAGGAATGAGAAATTAGGAATGAAGGTGGCGGCTTCGCCGCAAATATATATAGGCGATGCCCTAAAGTGGTATTCAAGTCACCAGTCACTAGTCACTTGAGCCGTCTAATCCCTAATCCCTAGCCACTTATCCCTGCTTTCAAACTTCAGGTTTTAGGGTTATCCCCGGCGCGGCGCCCCATTGACTGCAGGCGAAAGAGGGGAGCGGGTTCTATGGGTTCTATGGGTTCTATGGGTTCAGTGGGGGCGGTGCGGCGCTTTAAGCGAGTCAAGCGCGACAGAGGTTTATGTGCTGGCCCGGTGGCACCTCGG
>ERZ1023899.192-NODE-192-length-12329-cov-15.508147_pt1 | contig 12329 bp, 10 predicted proteins | sample MGYA00380400_ERZ1023899 | MGnify/ENA primary metagenome ERZ1023899 (study PRJEB33179, sample SAMN07448996) | human gut metagenome | biome: Human-gut; feature: Human associated habitat; material: Faeces | host: Homo sapiens | place: India: Bhopal | collected...
AAGTACTAACTATTTCCGAAACTGCCAAATGTTTTGAGGAAAAACTTTCATTTTTAGCCATATTTTAACAGTCTTAAACATTTAGAAGACCTTAATATGCCATTTCTCATTAATATATATATACGCACATATACGCATGACACATGCATACGCGTTACGTGCACCTGTGCATGCACAAATACCTAAGTGCATATACAGATGATCATCCACATACATGCAAAACTCCAGCACTGGCTGAAGTCCCACGATTCAAGCAAAAAATCTATACTTTTCAAAATGTAAAGAAATCACATATCTACGAAACTGTTTACCAAAAACTACGAAACCGTTTACCTAAATCTACGAAACCGTTTACCTAAATCTACGAAACCGTTTACTTCGAGCTTTGTAACTTATTGAAAATCAATATGTTGAAATTTCCGTAATTATAATAATAATCTAATTTATAATTATAAAAAGAAATTTACTTTTTTGAAGGAAAAATATAAAATACTGATTACTAGATACTTATAAGAAACCAGGTAAACGGTTTCGTAGATATGACAAGAGAGCAATGTAAAAATTACTTGTGTTTATCAGGCTTTTTAAGCATTTCCGCCCGGCAAATTCAGAAATATAAAGGATAACATGCAATATATCAATAAGTTAACATAAACCAGGTAAACGATTTCGTAGATATAGAGGCTTTCATTTTGCATGAAGGCATCTACGAAACCGCTTATCTATATCTACGAAACCATTTACTTTAATAGATACAACAACCTGATAATCAACATAATAAAGAAGTAATTATATATATAATAACCCCATCTTTTAATTATGACATATTTTTATGTTCGAAAATAAAAAACATAATACGTTGAACATCAGCGGGTTAGCAAATACAAGGTAAATGGTTTCGTAGATATGCAAGCTTTTCCTACCATGATATCTACGAAACCATTTACCAGGAATAATATAAACATCTGATAAACAGAGATATAGCGAAATATTTTTTTTGTGTTCTTAAAGAGTACTGTTTTTACATTTAAACGTTTTTTGTGTTTGTAAAGTGTTGAAATATAGAATGTTAAGTGTCTTGTGGTAAATGGTTTCGTAGATATAGCCCAAAAAAGTCGCAAATAAGAGCTATATAAAGCTATAATAAAGCCATATAAGCCATATTTGCGACTCTTTATAGGTTTACCCCTCGTAGAAAGTTGGAGCGAAGGAGCCTACGCATTTAAAGTATTCCTGGGCAACTTTCTCCACTCCCAGTGTTTTGAGTAATTCAAAGTCTTCTTTTGAAGCCTTGACGCAGAACCTCTGGTTTTTCATGCCGAGGAATTTCACCCTCTTGAGTAAGGCTGCTTGTGAAGGATCAATTATCATGGAGAGGAATTCTTTCCATTTGTCCTCCCCACCCTTTTCCATTTCTATCTTTGAATTTTCTGCCGTTGCTACATGGGCAAACAAGTCGCCCATTACAGGCTCCTTGCTCTGAGGCAGTCCTTGCTTATCCTTATCCAAGACATTGCCATTGATATGGGCTTTTCCCAAAGCAGTTCTCTTGATTTTGAATATCAGTGCTTCAGGATTGCCTCTAGACTGTCCCCTCTTATATACGGGTGTACAGTCGGTGAACATGATATCAACCTTGTCTTCCTTGCTTAATTTGGAAAAATCTTCCTGCACCGCATCCAATACTTGCTTTTTAAACTGCGAGAATTTCGGATACTGTTCTTCTATAACAGTTCCGTCTTCTGCAATTTTAGCCATGCCCAGGTATTCCTTCAATTGCATGAATGGCACCTTTATGGTCATTTTCCCATTGTTTATTCCCATTTGGCGCAGTAAGAACAGATATATCCTAGGAGTGTTCTGCCTGCTTGCATATCGTGCAATCAAGGCGATGTGATGGATGAATCCTTGGCTCATGTCGAAGGCATATTTGGCAACAACTGGGTCAATCTTCAGCTCAACCTCTCCTTTAGACCTGTCGTATGTGACACCCTGCTTGGTGGTATAACCATTGGTTACGATATCTTCTGTTATGTTAGAAAAGACGTGCTGTATGACGGCCTTGCCATCTATCTTGATTCTGACGCTGAAGTCCAGAAGCTCCTTCAGGGTTTTGCGCAGATCCTTATAGTGGCTTGATTCAATACCTAATTCATTCAACTTCAGTTTGATTTTAGGTACATTCATGGCAACATGTTCTTTATCTACTTCAAACATATAGTCTGAGCGCAGATTACCTTTCTCACGCTTTTCGTTGAAGAATCTCGTTACATATTCCTGTAGATGCGAGCTTACGCAAAACAATATATGCTGTTGTGCGAGCGTACATTGTTTATCTATCTTTGTGAAGCTGAATGGAGTATTAATCCATTGTTCACCTGCATTGGGCTTTGCTATTTCCTTTTTTTTATCTGCCATATCCGGTATCTTGTCTAAATGTACTTATGCTCTATATAAGTACTTATATTCTATATATTTGTTGCAAAAGTAAGTAAAATACCTGATATTAGAAAATATATCCACCTTTTTTTTATGTGAAGAGACAAAATCTTCAAGTTTTAACCAAAATATGACTCATGTTTTGCATGCCATGCCTCCAGTTGCCAGCCTCCAGTTTACCAAGCCTCCAATTGATCGGCAATCTCTGGCATTTTATCCTTGGAGAACACCGGATTCTTGCCTTCCTTCTTCTGCTGTCGATAGTCTTGCAGCAGGAAAACGGCCTGGCGGGATAGCAAAACGATGGCCACAAGATTGCAGAGGGTAAGAAGTGCCATCGTGATGTCGGCAAAACTCCATGCAAAATCCAATGATACCACAGCACCAATCATCACCATCGCAGCTACGGCAAGGCGATAGATAAATACGCCCAGTTTGGAATCCTTGATATATCTCACGTTTGTCTCGCCATAATAATAGTTGCCGATGATACTGCTGAAGGCAAAGAGCCATATCATCACAGCCACGAAAGGATTGCCGATGCTTCCTATCTCATGGGTCAGGGCATCCTGCGTGAGCTGGATACCATTGGATGCTGTGACGTCTACCCCACTCACCAGGATGATGAATGCCGTGCAGGAACATACCACCAGGGTATCCGTAAACACGCCCAGAGCTTGGATGAGTCCCTGCTTCACCGGATGGCTCACCGTGGCCACCGCAGCCGCATTAGGAGCACTACCCTCGCCTGCCTCATTGCTGAACAGGCCTCGCTTGATGCCCTGTATCACTGTTACGCCAAGCACTCCGCCCGCAGCCTGATTGAATCCGAAGGCATTCTCCACAATGGTGAGCAATACCTGAGGCAGGCTGGTGATGTTCCAGATTACTACGCCCACGGCTATCAGGAGATAGATGATTGCCATCACTGGAACCACCGTGGAAGAAAACTTAGCCACTCGCTGGATACCGCCGAAGATGATGAGCAGCGTGAGCAGCGTGAGCACGATGCCCATGGTGGCAGGATCGATACCGAAGGCCTTCTGCCATGCCAGACAGATGGTGTTGCTCTGTACGGAATTATAGGCAAAACCGAAGGTGATGATCATCAGCACGGCAAAGAGGATACCCATCCATCCCTTGCCCAATCCATACTTCATATAATAGGCAGGTCCGCCATAGAAGGAAGTCTTGCCCTTGCGCTTGTAAAGCTGGGCAAGCGTGGATTCTATGAAGGCAGATGCGGAACCCAGCAAAGCCAGCATCCACATCCAGAACACGGCTCCCGGACCACCGACGCTGATGGCTGTGGCCACACCCGCAAGATTACCCGTACCGATTCTGCTTGCCAGTGCCACCACGAATGCCTGGAAGGAAGAGATGTGCTTCATCTCGCCATCCACCTTCACATCCATCGACAGCTCATCTTGCCCTATCTCGTCGGGCTGAACCTTATCGGGATGGAGCAGCAGCCTTACCATCTCCCTGATGAGACGAAACTGAACGAAACGGGTTCGCCAAGTGAAAAACACGGCACAGCATATCAAAACGGCAATGATGATATACGACCAGAGAAAATCGCTAACCTGAACAAAGATGTTCTGAATTGAATCTATCATTTTTTATCTGCTAATTTATCTGCTAAATATCTGTATATATTATCTTTCCGGCTGCAAAATTACTAATTTTCTCTCAATAAACGGGCCATAATGGGCAATAATCAGCAATAATCGGAGAAAATAGCTTATAATTTTGTCGCAGATACTTAGTTCAGCCATCTGAAGGCATACTTTTCATGCGTTTTAAAGCCCTTTTCAGAAGTCTGCAAACATGTTTGCATGCTTGCATCCAAACATGTTTGTGTGTTTGCATGTTTGTTAACCTACATGTTTGCATGTTTGTTAACCCGCATATAGAAAGCATTTATACTTGAAAACCAATATATTAGTAATTCTGCAAACATGTTTGCATGCTTGCATTCAAACATGTTTGTGTGTTTGCATGCAAACATTTCGGCATATTTTCTTGGTTATTTCAATTAATTCATGTACCTTTGCACGCAGTTTAATATTTAAAAGTCAAAGACATGGAAAATAAGCTGAAAATGATCTTGGCTATCGTCAACAATAAAGGTGGCGTAGGCAAAACAACAACAGTGCAGAATCTTGCCACTGGCATGTTACGGAAGGATAAGAATCTAAGAATCCTCGAGATAGACTTGGATCCTCAGTGTAACTTAACTCTTCTGAATCATGCGCCAGAAGATTGTGCCACTGTTTTTGATTCGATGATAGCCTGCAAGGGGTTGCCCATCTATAAAAATGGGGTAGGGGTGTATTACGTTCCAGGTTCTGCCAAGATGCAGGATGTGGATCCTTTCCTGCAGAACACGGGTGCACCACGCCAGGTATTGGGAGCTTGTCTCAACAGCGACTGCATGGATTTCACGGGCGAAGGCATCGGCAATCCTATAGATTATTTCGACTACATCTTCATCGATTGTCCGCCAGCCCTGTCACAATCTACCTATAATGCCATGGTGGTAGCAAGCCATCTGCTGGTTCCTGTACAGATGGAAGGACTTTCTGTAAATGGTTTGGCGGCAGTGCTGGCAGCCATGGAGGAGGTGAAGAACGGCAGGTTTGCCCTGAACAAGGAACTGGAGCTTCTGGGCCTGTTGCCTGTTATGCTCGACGAGCGTCCACGCATCGTGCGTTCGGCAATGGAATATCTTCGAGAGAATTATGGCGAGAAGGTATTGTCGCATGGAATCCGCCGTTGCGTCAAGGTGAACGAGTCGCAGACAGAAATGACGGATCTCTTTCATTATGCGCCTTATTGCTCGGCAGCCATAGACTATGAATTGGTTATCAATGAATTGTTTAATATCTAGATAAATTAGGAAAAATGGGAAAGGATTTTCACGCAGCTTTCAGTAATATGAATAAAGCTGTTCGCCCAGGTGTTGGGCAATCTGCAGTTGTGCAGCCAGGTGTAGCACAGCCTGGTGTGGCACAGCCTGGCGTTGTGCAGCCAGTAGGGGAGAAAGACATAAAGAAGGTAACTCAGGCAGAGAAGAGGAAATCGATGCATGGAGTTCAGACATATCTGTCGGACGAGGAGTATGAACAGCTTATGCTGACGAAGGCTAGAACCAAGAAGAAATACGAGGATATCCTTCGGGAAGCATTGGTGCAGTATATGAATAATCTATAGTCTGTTTGCTTTCAAACATGTTTGCTTTCAAACATGTTTGAAAGCAAACATCTTTTCGTTATCTCTCCATCTTGGTAGGTTGTTAAGTATAACTTTTTCATTCATGATTTGTGCTTCCACCTTACGTTTCCCCAATTTCTGGGGAATTATTCCCCACATGTTCCCCAGTTTCCCCACTTCTGTTTGAAGGGTATGGAAATAGTAAGTGACAGTAAATCAGCAGGATAACTTGGTTTATCTGTTTCTGGCACGCAAGTTGCATAAATGGATAGTGCGTTTGAATCAGATAAATTCGTTTCTCAACATAATGACAATGCATTTGCAGTGCGTATACATTGAAAATAGGTAAGAATAAAAATAGTTTTCATCAGGTAAAAGTTTATATTTAGGTTTATCATTTGCATTTTATTGCATATCTTGAAAAATAGATGTAATTTTAGGTTCGGTTAATGAAAAGAGAAGTCTGCGAGCAGTGATGCTGGCAGACTTTTTTATTGCTAGTTCTCCGGATCGAAGATTTCACCATAATATACCCAACCCTCTGTCCAGTCGTCTATCTTGACGCTCGTAAGGTTCATTTCCGGCTTCATCTCACTGTATTCCAGGTTGACAATATACTTGCCGCTCGGCTTCATCACGGGAGCTTTCAGGTCGTAGCGTGTGCTGTTACCATCAGGAGTTTTGAGCACGATAAACAGATTGGTGTTTTGAACACCATCGCACGTCGGCATCAGGTACATTGTTTTTGTTACAAACATGTTATCCAACATCGTTATTCCGGAAGGAATAACGCATTCTTTCTTAGTCCTTGTTGGCGTGCCGAAAGTTCCATCTTCATTTTGCTGCAAAGGAAACAGTCCGGTGGCAACATTCAATACCTTTCCCGTGATAGCCGTATGCAGAGGAGCCCCTTTTATGTTGATGGTGAGCTCGGCAAGCACACGTCGCATTTCGCTTTTGACGATATGGTGCACATTTTCATGGTCTATGATGATGTCTGTTACACCATAATAGGCATGTTCGGGTGCTGCGTCCGTACCCGACAGACCGATTACCAGATTGTTCATGTTGTCAACGCCTCTAGTCTGCTCACTGATGGTGAACGGAGCCACCAGGTTGGTGGTGGTGAGAATGCGATAGTGACCTTTGGGCATGTCATATCGCTCGCTTGCCATTTCCTGCGCACTGCCATGCTGGCTTTGCTCCACCAGCGTGCCATTTTCTGCATTCATGATCCACGTCTTCACGTCCTTCACTTCCGTGCCCTCGTCGGTCTCGTCAGCCCAGTCGAGAGATACCGACAGGCCTCCGTCTCCTTCGCCATCATGCACGTCGTGGTCGCAACTAGCCAATAGGCATGGGATGCATGCCAGCACCCATAGCCAGATATTCAGTTTGTTTCTTGTTTTCATTGTCTGTATTGTTTTATGGGTTACTGATTGGTGAGACTGATACCCAGTCTGATGCCGCTTTCCCAGACATAGTTGTTCTTGTGCAGATATTCCGGCATGCCGTCCAGGCGTTTGCCCGTGAGTCGGGTCAATCCCGAAAAGATGCCCAGTTTCAGGCGGTCATTCAGCCGATAGCCCACCTGCAGGTCGGCACCATATCCCAGATGCCAGTGGGTGGCATCTTTCTTCACGGTTGTACCGTCCGTCAGGTTCTGGATATCTGCCTTGGTGGTCACGGCATATAGATGAGGCGATGCAGCCACCTCCCAGCGGCTGTTGGCAGTTTGAGGAAACAGAGCCAGCAGGTTGATGTTTACTCTTGCCCCCAACTGTGCCATCCTTACCTGGCTCTTCAGCTGGGTATACTCCCAGCAGTCCATTCCCAGGACGCTGGCCTTGTATATCGTGCCGTCGCTTCCCAGCCAGTAGTTGCGTTCTGCGCAGCAGTCTTGCGCCGCCAGGTTCATCTCTCCGTATTTTGCCGATAGCTCAGCCGACCAGATGTTGTTGAAACGATAGCCGCCGTAAAATCCGGCGTCCCAACCGAGTCGGGTCTTGTCGTGTCCGAAACTCGAGAAAGTAGAGAAGCCGAAAGGCATTCCTCCCTCTATGCCGACATACCATCCTTGCTCATCTTTCTGCACACCGTCGTTTACTTCCGCCCTTGTTACTGAAAGCGGAAGGATGGCAGCAAGCGTTGCAATCGGTAGCCCAATTTTAATTCTTAAAGATTTTTTCATATAAGTTCGTTTAGTTAAACTTGTCAGTATGAAGAATGCTTCTATGGGCATTACTTCTAAATATGCTGCAAATATAGCATTTTTTTCCGATATAAGGTGTCTCTTTCCTCAAAAAAAGTGTCTACTTCCTATGTTCAAGGTGTCGCATTGGTACCAATGCGACACCCCTGTTAACATAAAAATACATATAAATACGTATTTTAGTGCGCATCAGAAATCCACTTCCAGTGCTGCCCGTTTTCCTGGGATGTTTTTGTTATGTAATAACTTTTTTAATCGGTAAGAGCGAAGCAGGGCGACTTATACTTATGATAGTGGATAGTTTTTGCGATGTTTTCTTGCGGGTCTCGAAAAATTATCGTACTTTTGCTGCGTGATGAAAAGATATAATATATGATGAAAAGATATAATTATGATAGAAAGGAATGATTATGATGAAAAGATATAACTGTATATTCATGGCGCTTGTGGCGCTAGCTTTGTTTGCCTGCCAGGGCAGAAAGACGGCATCTGGTGATGGGGAAGTGGGTGATACGTTGAAGATGAAGTATGCCCAGTTGCTGACCATCGTAAGGCATGGTGAAGGGACTTATGATGAAGGGACTTATGATGAAGTGATGATAGAAAACCCCTGGAAGGCTGGCACCCTGCTGCATCGCTATATCCTCGTCCCGAAGGGCAAGGAGGGGGATGAGACCGTGGCGCAGCTTGCCAGGCGCAGGGCGTCGGGCGTAAGATGCGTCACGGATACCGTGCGCACACCCGTAGAAAGCAGTGCCGTATTCATGGCTCCGCATTGCCAGCTGATGTATGAGTTGGGTGTGGGGAATGCCATCCGTGGCGTATGCGATCTGGATTATATCAATATTCCCGATATCAGGAAGCGCGTATCATCATCCTCTATCGTGGATTGCGGTTCCGGTATGGCGCCCGATCTTGAGCGCATCATCGCCCTGAAGCCGGAGGCAATCCTCGTATCTCCTTTCGAGAACAGTGGCGGATATGGTAAGCTCGATAAGCTTCGCATCCCCCTGATAGAAGCAGCCGACTATATGGAGACATCGCCATTGGGCAGGGCAGAGTGGATGAAATTCTATGGCATGCTCTTTGGCAGCCGTCAGGCAGATTCGCTCTTTGCCGGGATAGAAAAGGAATATCTGTCGCTGAAGTCGGTGGCAGGGAAACTGCCCGAAGGTCTTTCGGTGTTGACCGAGCGCAAGACGGGTGGGGTATGGTATGTGCCGGGCGGCAGGAGCACGATGGCCCTTCTTCTGAAGGATGCCCATGCCCGCTATGTTTTTGCAGAAGATGATCACAGCGGAAGTCTGGCGATGAGTCCGGAGCAGATTCTGGCGAAGGGTAGGGAGATTGATGTCTGGGCATTCAAGTATTTCGGCGGTGCTCCCTTGGGCAAAGCCCAACTGCTTCAGGAGTATGAAGGCTACAAGGCATTGTCAGCCTTTCAGCGTGGTAATATCTATGAGGTAGATACCTCCCGTGTTCCCTATTTTGAGATGACGAGTTTCCATCCCGAGCTGCTGCTCCGTGAGTTCATCCTCCTTTCTCATCCAGCCACGGATGCCCGGTATGCCCGGAACGGGGAGTTGAGGAAGCTGGGAACACTCCGGTTCTATCAGCCTTTGTAGGGGGAATGGCTATCATGGCTCAGAATGGAACAAAGCGAATTTGTCCACCAGGCTGGTGGACAATTACAGAAAGTGGATTATGCCAATACACCAATGCCAGAAATCTTGCTTTTTGTGCCTTGGAGACATCAGACAATCGTAGATAGGGTTTACGATGCCTGTAAGTTTGCATGTTTGCATGTTTGCATGCAAACATGTTTTGTTCTTTGTCACGCAGATTTATTCTTTGTTGTTTTGTCACGCAGATTTCGCAGATGACGCAGATTTATTCTTCTTCACGCAGAGCTTTTTTCGCAGATGACGCAGATCTTTCCTGAACTTTCGCCTTGTTTGCCCCACACGCCTTGGGCTAGGAGCTTCTTCCCTTTACCTTTCCCTTCGGCGGTGACCGTTGGTTCAGGGTGTGTGGGGCAAATCTTGCTTCTGTCCTTTATCTTTCCGTTAGGCGTTCCGCCGGATTTGGAATCCGGCGTTAAAAAATGTCCTAACCTATTAAGGCTCTGCGGATTTGCAATCCGCAGCAAAGGAGAATGCATTTCCTTTTTGTTGTGTTGGGGGATTACAAATCCCCCGGTTTTAATAGGTCGAACCTTTTTTTACGGCGGATTTCAAATCCGCCGGGACGCCTGGCGGGGTTGCGCTCTTGGTTATTGTTCTGTTATTGCATTGCCGTCTTTATCAAGAACGGTGCAATTGCCTATCTGCCAGTTGGCAGGGAGATAATCTGTTTTATTTTTCAACTCAGTATAGGCATCCCTGTCCTGCACTTTTAGAGTGCGGGATTTTATGTTAGTGTCTATTCCGGCATTATACAACCAATCAGTACAGCAACTAGTATTTCCAAAAATTTGGTCGCTTGGTGCCAACATCGTGACGGTTGACAATTTTGTACAATATTTGAACATTCCTTCATAGCAGCTATATACTAACACTGTAGCCTTTAATTCTGGGGCTTTTTCGAGACTTGTACAACCAAAGAACATTGTTTGATAGCAGGCTTCTGCTAATGTTGTAGCAGGCAATACTGGAGCGGAGGTGAGTTTTGTACAACCATAGAACATATTAAAATAGCATGCGTCTGCTAACGTTGTAGCAGGCAAATCTGGGGTAGAGGTTAATACAGCGCAATCTTTGAACAAAGAACAGAATCTGGCATTTTGGGTATTTACTGTACTATAGTTTCTCCAGTCTAGCAGCGTGCGGATGTCGCCTGTGCAAGCTACTTCCACATTTGGATCAGTAAATGTGATGGTTGAATGTGCAGTCCATCCAGATGCTGTTCCATTAATGTTCGTACCACGTAAACGAAGGGTGCCATTTGTTCCACCGAAGGTAATTGGAATGCCTTTCTCAACATTTTGCCATTTGCCATTATTCACAGAATACTCAAGATCAGATATATTATAATTGCCTTCGGTCGTCATATTGAAAGTCTGAGGTTGCTCTGCTGTAAAGGTGACGTATGGGGCATAAAATGCCTTTCCGCCTTCAATATCTCCTTTTCCCCATTCAGCCACAGTAACATTACCTATAGTTACCTTATTCTTACCCACAATAAGATTGTAGGTATAGCTCTTGCCGGCTTCCAATGTTCCAGTCTTGACAACGAGCGGAGTTTCGGTGGATTCATCAGTAGTGAAATAGAGCTTTCCCTCTACTTTTCCAGGAATAACCAGGGCAGTATAGGTTGTGCCGATTCCACCCTCGCCATTCTGCAAAGGCTTGATGTTGATGGTAGATGTTTCTCCGGCATCAGTAGATGCATTGCTTGCGATGCGGATATGGTTGACCTTGGTGGTGCTGGCATCAAACTGGTCGTTGAAACTCTGGATGTTGAGAATCAGACGGGCTGTCTTGCGCTCCAATGCCACATTAAGCTGGCGGCTACCAGGAATTTCTTTAAGGTCGGTTACCGCTGCCGTCATATAATCTGATTTCGCAATCTCCTCTTTACTGCTCTGGTCTTCCTGGATATAGCCTTTGCTGAAGGAATTCTTGCCATCAGCAGGATACCAGCACTGGAAATTGAGGTTGCTAGCATCCCATACCAGATAACTTCCACTACCTGGCTGCCAGTCTGTGCCATTGAAGGTATAGGTGATCGATGTGCCATTATTGCTGACACCCATCACATCACCAGTATTAAAACTCGTCTGTCCGGCTTCATCAGATGCAGCCGGATTGCTTCGGGTAAAGATGCTGCCCACCGAAGCCGATACATGAACGGCATTCGGGTCGCTGAGCCATGTATTGCTGTTGTCGGAATCTGTAGCGCAGCCAGCCAGCAATAAGCCGGCTGTTGCTACAAGACCCAATATCTTCTGATATTTCATAGTCGTTCTATTTTAAGTTCATATTCTTTAGTCTGTCTCAAGAGTATTATCACTAATTTCTGCTTCTGTCCATGGAGTAGCGGTGATGCTGCCACCCTTCAACAATACCACATCATTACCCATGCTAAGTTTGAGGGTATATCTGTAGCCGCTCTGCAGCACTACTGGTTCTGCAGAAGTCCATTCATAGAGCTTGCCGGCTGTCATCAGAGACACCTTGAAGGTATTGGCTGCAACGGTCTGTGGGATGGCAATGCAAGAGAAGCGTGAGATGGCGTTCTTTTCTGGATCTGCTTTCTTGTCTGCATTTTCAGCCGGGGTGAAGGAACCTTTGGTGGTGGTAATGTCGGTAGCAGCAGCTTCTTCGCTGGCTGTTACGACACTAGCAGCTTTTGTAACATCTACATTTGCCTCAATTTTGGTTCCTGCTAAGGTCACCTTTACGATAGGGGAGTCTGTAAGAACCTCAGGCTTGTGGAGCTCGGTTCCCAAAGTCCCACCGAT
>ERZ1023899.196-NODE-196-length-12253-cov-8.709625_pt1 | contig 12253 bp, 8 predicted proteins | sample MGYA00380400_ERZ1023899 | MGnify/ENA primary metagenome ERZ1023899 (study PRJEB33179, sample SAMN07448996) | human gut metagenome | biome: Human-gut; feature: Human associated habitat; material: Faeces | host: Homo sapiens | place: India: Bhopal | collected...
TGGGGACTGGTGACTGGTGACTGGTGACTGGAGTGACTTAAACCGCCTTCGGGCATCGCCCCGTATATTTGCGGCGAAGCCGCCACTACAACCCTGAACCATGAACCCATCAACTTGAACCATTCTCACTTTATTTCGAAAGGATATCTGTCATGACTGAAAAAATAACGACCACATCCTGCGAGTGCTGCCGTCACACGGAGCGGACGGAGCGGGAAAGAAAACGGCTGATGACGCGGCTCAAGACCATGGAGGGACAGATCCGCGGGATCGAGAGGCTGGTAGAGAATGATGCCTACTGCCCCGACATCGTGATGCAGGTCTCTGCCGTCTCAAATGCGCTGAACAGCTTCAACAAGCTCCTTCTTGCGGCCCATATCCGCGGCTGCGTCGCCGAAGATATTCGTGAAGGCAAGGAGGATAAGGTCGATGAGCTCTGTGCGATGCTGGAGAAATTGATGAAGTAGAAAGGAGCGGCGTCATTTCGCGTGAAGTGAGAGGAAGCCGGACTTGGCGCGAACCAATGGCAGACCGATTTCTGGTGCTCCCTTTCATAGGAAGAAGCAGAATCGTTGACTTGTTTTTTTAGAAAGGGTGATGGGGAAGGAAAGGGAGAGCGCAGCCGAGGCTCTCGCCGCTCCTTTCCCGCAAGACCCATTGGATCTGCCGACCCGTGTGCTGACCGCTTTCCCAGATCGTGGTGCTGACAGGGTGTGGCAGCTTGGAGGTGAATCGTGGATCACGAAACAAATAAAAAACAGTATCTGGTGACCGGCATGACGTGTGCGGCGTGTCAGGGTCATGTGGAGCGGGCGGTGAAAAAAGTGCCCGGCGTTTCCAAGGTCTCCGTGGCTCTTTTGACGAATTCAATGATCGTCGAGGGGACGGCCGGAGAGGACGATGTGGTGCGTGCGGTAGAGAAGGCAGGCTATGGAGCTTCGCCCATGGGAGATACGAGGGCGGAAGGCAGTCCGCTGATCTCTGTCGAAGAGGAAGCACTGAAGGATCGCGAGACGCCGCGGCTGATGAAGCGTCTCATCTTGTCCGTCCTTTTTCTAGTGCTTCTCATGTACATCACGATGGGGCATAATATGCTTTCCTGGCCGGTGCCTGCATTTCTGGATCACAACCATCTGGGACTGGCGCTTTCGCAGATGCTGCTCGCGCTCTTTGTGCTGGTGATCAATCGTGACTTTTTCATTTCCGGTATCCGCTCGCTCTCGCAGGGCGCGCCGAATATGGATGTGCTGGTCGCGATGGGATCGGGGATCTCCTTCCTCTGGTCACTCTACATCTTCTACCGAATGACATGGCTCATCACCAATGGTGTGTCGAACATGAATATCATGCCGCTTTACCATGATCAGCTCTATTTCGAGTCTGCTGCGATGATCCCCGCACTCATCACTGTGGGAAAGCTCCTCGAAGCTCTGTCGAAGGGGCGCACAACGGATGCGCTGAAGTCGCTCATGAGGATGGCGCCGAAGGAGGCGCTGCTCCTCCGAAACGGAGAGGAGATCCGTCTCCCCGTGAGCGAGGTCAGAGTGGGGGACATCTTTTTGGTGAAGCCGGGCGAAGCGGTTCCTGTCGATGGAGAGATCCTGTCGGGGACGGCAGCGCTTGATGAGGCGGCGCTGACGGGCGAGTCGGTGCCGATCGACAAGGGGATCGGCGATGCCGTGCGCGCGGCCTCGATCAATACGAATGGATACATCCAGGCGAAAGCGACGCGCGTGGGTGAGGATACGTCCTTTGCGCAGATCATCCGCATGGTGAGTGAGGCGGGGATGACGAAAGCACCGATTGCCCGTATGACAGACAAGGTCTCCGCCGTCTTTGTGCCTGCGGTCATTGGCATCGCTGCCCTCGTCTTCGCGGCGCATCTGGCATGGGGAAGCAGCGTGCAGGAGGCCCTGACCTATGCTATCACCGTCCTCGTGATCTCCTGCCCCTGTGCGCTGGGGCTTGCCACGCCGGTCGCGATCATGGTAGGAAATGGTCTGGGCGCGAAGAATGGCATCCTTTTCAAGACGAGTGAAGCGATGGAAATGACGGGTCGTATAGAGATCGCGGCGCTCGATAAGACAGGGACGCTCACCGAGGGCGCACCCCGCGTGACAGACATCGTACCCAAGGACGGTGTTTCGGAGGAGGAGCTTCTTCAGGCAGCGTATGCGCTGGAACGGAGATCGGAGCATCCGCTCGCACGCGCCATCGCCGATCTTGCGGAAGAGAGAGGGATCAAAGCAGAAGAGATCACGGATCTTCTCATCTTTCCGGGAAAGGGTCTCACAGGCAAGCAGCAGGGGAAAACGCTCTTTGGCGGTTCCCTTGCCTACATCACGTCTCTGACAGATACTGCTCCTCTTCGTGCCCGTGCGGACGCACTCTCCGAAGAAGGGAAGACACCGCTTCTTTTTATGAAGGACGGTATGCTTCTCGGTCTCATCGCTGTCGCAGATGTTCTCCGGAAGGATTCGGCCAAGGCTGTGCAAGAACTGCACGCGATGGGCATCGAGGTCGTCATGCTGACGGGGGACAATGAAAAGACGGCTCGTGCCATCGGAGAGGCAGCCGGCGTCGATACCATCCTATCGGGGGTTCTCCCGGAAGGGAAGGAAGCGGCTGTCAGGAAGCTGGCAGAGCGCGGGCATGTCCTCATGATCGGCGACGGCATCAATGACGCGCCTGCTCTCACACGTGCCGACGTCGGTATGGCGATCGGACACGGGACTGACGTCGCGATCGACTCCGCCGATGTGGTACTCATGAATTCGCGCCTGACGGACGCGACGGCAGCCATCCGCCTTTCAAGGAAGACACTGCGAAATATCCACGAGAATCTCTTCTGGGCTTTCGCCTACAATGCGCTTTTGATCCCCATGGCAGCGGGGCTGTATCCGGGGATCTCCTTAGAGCCCATGTGGGCGGCGGCAGCGATGTCGCTTTCCAGTCTCAGCGTATGCCTGAATGCGCTCCGTCTCGGCCGTGTGAACATCCATGATGCATCGCATGACAAGCCTTTCAGGCATCGCGTGGGCGTCAAGGAAAAAGAAGTCACTCCCGTGAAGGAGGAAAGCCATGGCTGCGCCATCATCCATGTCGAGGGCATGATGTGCGAGAACTGTGAAGCGCATGTGAAGAAAGCATTGGAGACTCTCCCCTCCGTTACCTGTCTGAAAGCCGATGCAAAGACAGGGAAGGCGACCATCAGCTACACCCTGCTGCCCCAGGAAGCCGACCTCAGGAAGGTTCTGGAAGCAGCAGACTATACATATAGATCGATTCAATTTCCAAAGGAGGAAAACGAAATGAAAGAAACAGTCAAAATCGAAGGCATGATGTGCGGTCACTGCGAAAAGGCGGTGAAGGCAGCACTGGAAGCGCTGGACGGCGTGGAAAAGGCAGACGTCTCTCACGAGAAGGGCACGGCGATCCTGACACTTTCCAAAGAGATTCCCGACGCAGACATCCGGAAAGCGGTCGAAGATAAGGACTACACCTTCAAAGGAATCGAAAAATAACCCGGGACGTGTGCGGCAGAGTGCGCTCTCCTTTTGCCATAGTCAGGGGTCAGGCGTGAGCATGGCATGGGGATCCCCATACCTGCCATTTCAGGGGGGCTTCTCTCCGGTCGTATGAAAATGCAGCACTGCGAGCTGACGATGGCCGGATCAGAATTTCACTGACTGCTTACTTGTCATTGACGGCATGTCGATAGGTATGCTACAATACATACTATCGATATGCCGGAGTGGCGGAATGGCAGACGCACCAGACTCAAAATCTGGCGATGGCGACATCGTGCGGGTTCAAGTCCCGCCTCCGGCACCAAATGATCCGAACCTTTCTGGAAGAAGGGTTCGGATTTTTTGCTTGGAATAGGTGCAATGGTTAGCCTACGGGCGTACTGCCCATTGATGGTGAGTGAAAGCTCTGATCGAATGAGAAATTAGAAATGAGAAATGCGAAATGGTGGTGCGGCGCATAAGAATATAGAAGCGCCGCGGACTATAAAAAATGGCGATGCCCGAAAGTGGCATTTAGTCACCAGTCACCAGTCACTAGCTACTAATCCCTGCCAACCATTTTTCTGAAAGGATCTTATCATGGACATCTTATCCATCGGAGAAATACTGATCGACCTCACGCAGACCGGGGTGAATGCAAAGGGCGTGCCGCTCTATGCGGCAAATCCGGGCGGCGCGCCGGCCAATCTGTCTGTCGCGGCAGCGAGGCTCGGGGCGAGGACGGCCTTCATCGGCAAGGTCGGGGATGATGCCTTCGGGCGTTACCTGACGGACGTTCTCAAAAAGGATGGCGTCGACGTGTCTGCGCTTGCCGTCGATGCCATGCACCCGACGAGCCTTGCCGTCGTCTCTGTCGATGCAAACGGGGAACGGAGCTTCACGTTTTACCGGAGATCCCATGCGGATACCATGCTTATGGAGGAGGAGATCCAGGATTTTCTCCTGAGAAAGGCACACATGGTGCATTTTGGCTCGGTGTCTCTGACGGCGGAGCCGGCCCGCGGCAGTGTGCTCTCTGCCATCCGCCGCGCGAGATCCTATGGCGCGGTCATCACCTATGATCCGAACTACCGCGCCCGTCTCTGGGATGATCCGCGGGAGGCGATCATCGTGATGCGCCAGCCGCTGCCGCTCGTGGATATTCTCAAGGTGTCCGAAGAAGAGCTTCCGCTCCTTTCTGGCTTGGAGGACTGGGAGGAAGGGAGCCGGCGTCTGATGGAGAAGGGCATTTCCCTCATCCTTGTGACGCTCGGAGAGGCAGGCTGCTTCTATCGGCTCGGGCATTTGACCGGCCGCGTCCACGGCTTCCCTGCGAAAGTCGTCGATACGAATGGGGCGGGAGACACGTTCTTCGGTGCGGCCCTTTCCAAGCTTTGCTACGAAGATCTCAGCCGTCTTTCGCAGGAGCGCTTGGAAGACATCCTTACCTTTGCAAACCGTGCAGCCAGCCTTTCGACGACCAGAGCCGGTGCGATCCCTGCGATGCCTCGACTGGGAGAATTGGAGTGACTAGTGACTGGGACTAGTGACTAGGGATTGGGGATTAGGAGTCTCGAGTGACTGCTGATGCTCTCGTATCGTCATTTCGAGCGAAGCGAGAAATCTTTGTCATTCGCGGTCAGGCAGTCGATGTTTGGAAAGCTCAAAACGGGAAACCTGTTCTCAAAGAAACCTTCGGGCATTGCCACTATTGATACTCCGCGGCGCTTCTGATTTTTATGTGCCGCACCATCCCCGTTGAACCCCTTGAATCCTTTCCCCATATCATTTGACACGTATCTTTCCCCTTTCTATAATGAAAGACATGCGGCAGAATATCTGCCGACGATCTATGGAAACGCTGATTCAATCTGACAACGATTTCATCAGTGTTTCCTTACAAGGAGCTGATCATAATGGATATAAAGAAAACAGTCGAAGCCGAGGAGAGCTTTCTCGTTTCTCTTCGCCGTCATTTCCATGAAAATCCGGAGCTGTCGCAGCAGGAATGGAAGACCATGGACTTCATCGAAGAAACACTCCATGGCTGGGGGATTTCTACGGTCCGTGTACCGCGAGGCGGTATCTTTGGCATGATCGACAGCGGGAAGGATGGCTGGACGATCCTGATGCGAGCAGATATCGATGCGCTGCCGATCGAAGAGAACCCGAAGAATCTTGCATGCGAAAAGGTGTGCCTCTCGAAGAATCACGGCGTCTCTCATGCCTGCGGGCATGACGGACACATGGCGATGCTCCTCACCGCGGCGAAGATCCTTGCAGCACACAAGGACGAATGGGAAGGCAAGGTACTTCTCATGTTCGAAGAAGCAGAGGAAATGGGAGAGCGTGGTGTCGGTCATCTGCTGTCTTATCTGGGCGAGAAGAAGATCCACGTGGATGCCTGCTATGGTACGCATATGATGTACTGCCTGCCTGCGGGCAAGGTCGCGGTCATGTATGATGGTGTACTGGCAGGTGCCTTCTTCTACCGTGTAAAGATCCATGGCAAGAGCGGACATGGCTCCATGCCGAGCCTTGCCGTCAGCCCGATCGACTGCTTTAATACTTTCTACATGGCGCTTCAGTCTTACCGCATGCGGAAGGTCAGTCCGAGAAACTGCCTCACCTATTCCTTCGGTATGGTGCAGGCGGGTGACACGCCGAATGTCATCCCTGACGAGCTCACTTTCGCCGGTACAGCGCGCTGCTTTGTGAATGAAGACGGACTTTCCTTCCGTGAGGATTTCTGGAAGCTGCTCAAGGACATCTGCGACAACTACGGCTGCACGGCAGAGATCATGGAAGACCAGTACTTCCCTGTCACGGCCAATAATAAAGAGTGTGTAGACCTTGCGCGGAAAGCCATCGCCGAGCGTGTGGGTGATGTCATGGAAGACACCGATCCATGGATGGCTTCGGAAACCTTTGCCATCACCGAGTCCACCTACCCGGGCATCTTCACCTTCACTGGCGTGAAAAATGAAGCGCTGGGCACCGGGGCGAACCACCATACGCCGGAATTTGATATCGATGAGAGCGGTCTCAAGGTCGGCGTCGAAGCGGCACTCGCCTATGTCCTCGCCATGCTTGAAGAGAAACCGGAGATCAAGTCCTTCCATAAGGAAGATCTGAAGCTCATGCTGGAGAGAGCGGAATAGATAAGGTTGTTGGGTTCAGGTTGACAGGTTTCAGGATCGGAGAACGCGCACGGAGAGCCCCTTTCCGGAGGAAAGGGGGGACAATACGCATGTTACATGACAAAAGTTTGAAAGCAGGGATTAGGGATTAGTGGCTAGGGATTAGGAGCCTCGAGTGACTAGTCACGGGTGACTGAGAGACATCAGACTCTCTCGTATCGTCATTTCGAGCGTAGCGAGAAATCTTTCTAGGGAAACACTGATTAAATCGTTGTCAGCTTTTACTCTTGAATTTTTATAAATGACGAGGAATAACCTGACGCGAATAGCGAGCTATTTAAGGAAGGCTATGACGAAGTCATGTATAAAAATTCTTGTGAAATCTGACTCTGTGATTTAATCAGCGTTTCCCGTGCAGTCCGATAAACGATGTATGTATGAAAGTAGAAATACCTAGCACCAAGGCGTAGGTTCCCTGCCATTGCCTATGCGATGATACTTACCGTAGTGTGCCATAGAGATCTCTCGCCAACGCTTTTGATGACGACGGCGCGAAACGCTATCAAAAATCTGCGGTGCTTCGTTATGTTTGCGCCGAACCAACCCCTTTGAACCTCTTGAACCTATAGAACCCAGTCCCAAGTCACTATTCTTTGGAGCTCCCTATGACGAATACCATCAAACTTCTTTTCCTTGCGATCCTCACCGCGTTTGCCCTCTGGCGGACGCGAAGCCATGATGACGCTATGACACTGGTGACGGCAGGCATGGTGACACTCTGCTTCGTCCTTTCTGCGTGGCATGTGTGGAGAAATCGGAAATAAAAAAAGAGCCTTCGGGCTCTTTTTTTATGGAGATAAGGAGGCTGTGAGAAGTCAGAGGTCTGAAGTCGCAACAAAGTCTTTGGGCTAAAGTCTTCGACTCTCCCCGTCTCTCTGCCTTTAAGAGATTTGTCTCTTTTTGAGAACGCCAAAGAAGATACCTGCGATAGGAGCTGACCTTGAACCCGGAACCTTGAACCTTTATACTAAAGCCATAGAGACGAAATCGATTTGACCATTTCCCAAAGGAGATCTTCATGGCAGTCAGAAGAAAAAGAGCAACGAAAAAGAGCAATGGACATCCATTTCTGGTCCTTCTCTTCTTTATCAGCCTCGTGGTGGGCTCGGCATATATGACAGACCGGATGACGAACGCACCGACGGCGGACAATGCGGATCAGGTGACGGCGATCCGTCATATTTTCAATGACAAGGAAATGCAGGGGCTCGTCCCGAAGGAAGACCAGGGGACGCCCGAGAGCGTGAAAGAAAAGATCAAGGATATCATCAATAAAACCGTCGTCATCGAAGCCAAAGCGGACGATGAGGATACGCCGAAGGCCGCCGAAGTCACGAAAGCTGACAGGGAGACAGAGCGCATGAAAGAGGATGAGGCGAGAGAGACAGAGCCGTCGAAGGAAGTTTTCAGCATCAGTCGTGTCGTTTCCAAGATCACAGGCAAAGAAGAGGCGAAGGCGGAAACACCTAAAGAAACGGTCGTGGCTTCTGCTTCTTCCGCAAGGACAGAGAGCGCAGACTCTCGTGAGAGGGAATCTGCGCCGGCTCCTTCCTCCGTAAAGAAGACGGAGCCAGCAAAAACAGCACCAGCAAAGTCCGGCAAGAGTGAAGCCCGTGCGAATGGCAGCTCCGAAAAAGCATTGCCGGCCAAAGCGGCATCCATCTTGCCGCCGAAAGAAAACGCCGGCGGGCAAGTGACCGGCCGCCTTGCCATCGTCATCGATGATGCGGGGCGCGATCTGGACTCCCAGCACATCTATGAACAGATGGGCATCCCGCTCACGCTGGCCGTCATGCCGGATCAGATCCATACCAGAGATGCCGCACTCTCGTGGCGCGCGCACGGACTTCCCGTGATTCTCCATCAGCCCATGGAGTCCGTCTCTGGCATCGGCATGGAGCCGAAGGTCATCTTGACGTCCATGAGCGATACGGACATCCGGCAGATTCTGAGGGACTCGCTTTCGCAGCTGCCGGAAGCCATCGGCATCAATAACCATCAGGGATCGAAGGCTACCATCGACGCGAGGACCATGGATATCGTCATGAATGAGCTTCACCATCGCGGGCTCTTCTTCTTCGACAGCCACACAAACAGCACGACGGCTGCGGACAAGGCTGCGAAGACCTATGGTGTGCCCTACGTGAGAAATGATCTCTTCGTCGATAATTCGGCCTCCGTCTCTGACATCTGTGCGATGATCCAGGAGGGCGCCGATCGTGCGAAGAAAAAGGGCACGTATATCATCATCGGCCACTGCCGTCCACACACCGCCGAAGCCTTCCGCCAGATGGTACCGAAGCTCAAGGCACAGGGGATCGAGTTCGTGTATCTGTCGTCATTGAAAAAGTGACCAAGGATTAGGGACTAGGAGCCTCAACTGACTTGGGACTTGAATACTACTTTTAGGCATCGCCCCATATATACTCGCGGCGAAGCCGCCACCTTCCCCATAGAACCCATAGAACCCATAGAACCCATAGAACCCATTGCCCACCTCAAAAAATATTTTCCATACAAAGGAGCATACGCTATGTCAGATACACGAAATCTCGTCCTCATTTCCGGCGGCACGTCAGGCATCGGGCTGGCGGCGGCGAAGGTACTTTCTCGTGACGGCTATGAGCCGATCCTTCTCGGGCGAGACGAAGAGCGTGGCCGCGCCGCACTAAGGGCAGTCTCCGGCTCTCATTTCATCCGCTGCGATGTGACGAAGACGGAGGAGTGTAATGCGGCCGCAGAGGCTGCTTCTCGTCTTGGGAAGATCCATGGTCTGGTGCTGTCCGCTGGTATCTATGGAGAGCAGCTTCTGGAAAATACGACGGACGCAGATATCGAGGAGTTCTTCTCCGTGAATGTATTCGGTGCGATGAAGCTCGCCCGTGCGGTGATCCCCCGGATGCGCGGCGCAAAGGGGAGTATCGTCTCCGTGGCCTCGGATGCCGCACTTGAGGGCAATGTGCAGTGCAGCCTTTACAGTGCGACCAAGGGGGCGCTCACTTCTTTCACACGCTCGCTGGCCTTAGAGCTTGCTGTCGATGAGATCCGTGCGAATGTCGTCTGCCCGGGGGATGTCGATACGCCGCTGCTTGAAAGGCAGCTGGCAGCCTACGGCGGCAGCCGAGAGGAAATGGCAGAGTGGTATCCCCTGGGCCGCATTGCGAAAGCATCTGAGGTGGGCGAAGTGATCGCATTTCTGATCTCCGAGAGGTCTTCCTTCATGACAGGGGCGGTGATCCCTGTCGATGGCGGACTGACAGACTGGTGACTTGTGGCTAGTGACTAGTGACTGGGGACTAGGAGACATCAGACTACCATATCGTCATTTCGAGCGAAGCGAGAAATCTTTCTTGCAGACCGCTAAACGAAAAATGTGTGAAAGCAGAAATACGTAGCACCAAGGCGTTGTTTCCGTACCGGTGTCTATGTGATACTGACAGTAGTGCAAGAAAGACTCTCGGCTGCGCTTCCGATGATGACGGCGCGAAGCGCTATCAAAATTCTGCGGCGCTTCATTATTTTTGTGCCGCACCACCATTTCTCATTTTACATTTCTAATTTCTCATTCTAGCAAAGCTTTCATCCACAATCAAAGGACGCCCCGCCCAAGGGATAACCCCGAACCTTCCTACTACCCACTCCCAGAGAAATACGTTATAATAAAGACAGCCTGATCCTTGTAAATTAAACCTGAAAATCCGGGAAGGCCGGAGAAGGAGGGACTTATGAGTGAAGAAATGGAAAAGACACCGGTTGTCCGTGCAGAGAATGCTCCTGTCGTGAAGGAATCGCAGCTGCCGGCAGAGAAGAAAGCCGCTGAAGTACCGGCTGTCGCCCGAGCAAAGGAAGAAGCCCATGTCGACTCTCCGGAAGCTGATGTAGAGATCCGTATCATTGATAACCGGGATGAAGAAGCCGAGAGCCTCATCCGCTGGGCGGCAGGACGCGCCGGCGTGATCGTGGCGGCTCCTGTCCTCGGGACGGTCGCTCTGGTCGCTAATGAAGTCTACATGATCGCGAAGGTCGCAAAGGTGTATGATGTCGAAGTGAACCAGACCGCGATCCTTTCCTTCATCGGTTCGCTTGGCGGGACGGTCATCGGCACGACGCTTGCGACACTGATCCCGATCTCCATCATGCAGATCCCGATCGGCGTCACCGTCACCTATGGCGTCGGCAAGGCCGCGCAGCGCTGGATCAAAGACGGCATGCCGGACGATACCCGCCCGTACCGCGCTGTTTTTGAAGAAGAAAAGGCGCTGGCAGCGTCTGAAGAAAAGGAACTCGAAGAAAATCCGAAGAAAGACGAACCGCTTGGAGATGAGAAGAGGGATTTCACCAAGGAACTGAAAAAGAATTGGGAGGACGTGTACCCGGAAAAGGCACATGCCAAGATGAATGAACTGGCCGATCAGCTTTCGGAATCCGTCACGGTGCTTGGCGATAAATTCCTCTCTGCCCTGAAAAAAGTCGGCGTGACCGATGAACAGATCGAGAAGGCGAAGTACACCGCACTCGGTGCTTCGGAGATCGCACAGGAAACGGCAGAAAAGGCCGCCAAGGATCTGCAGGCTATCGCGCGCATCAAGTCGAGAGAATTCAAGAAGGATGCGGCGAAGAAGGCGGAGGACGTGAAAGCGCAGGCTAAGGACCAGATGGAAGTGCTCCAGCAGAAGCGGGAAGAGATGAAGCGCCAGTCCGAAGTCCAGTCCCAGCAGATGAAGCTCAAGTCCGAAAAACTGAAAGCGCAGGCACGCGTCCAGATGCAGGAAGCGAAGATCCAGGCGAACAAGCTGAAGATCCAGGCCGAAGAATTCAGAAAGCAGGCGGAAGAGCAGGCAGAAATGGCGAAAGCCTCTGCTCAGGAATTTTCTGAAAAAGTAAAAACGCAGGCGGCAGAATACAAAGAAGCCGCCCAGGCCAGGGCCGCAGAAGCGAAAGAAAGCCTCAAGCAGACCGCCAGCGAATACAAGGCTAAGATCGAAGAACGTGCAGCCAAGAAGCAGGCAGAAGCTAAGAAAGAAGGAAATCCCGGTGAAAATCCTGGAACAGCTGAAAAAACTGATGACACCGCTCAGGAAGCTCCTAGAAAAGACTGAGCCGGCGTCTTCGGTAGACGGACTTCATAAAAAGGAGATCGGTGGCGTCCTGCGCCGCGAGATCTCACCTTGGGCGCGCCGCCGCATCCGCCACCGCCGTGCGAATCACCCGTGGGTGAGAGGACGGTGCGCGAAGCTCTCCTTTTTTGAATGAAAAGGTTCGGGGTTCAGGTGGATGGGTTCACGGTTGAAAGCAGGGATGAGTGACTGGTGACTAGGAGACTCTCGTATCGTCATTTCGAGCGAAAGCGAGAAATCTTTGTCATTCGCGGTTAGGTGGGCAATGATTAGAAAGATCAAAACTGGAAACCTGCTATCCGCAGACTTTCGAGCATTGCTCTATTTATACTCTGCGGCGCTTCTATAGCATTATGCGCCGCACCACCCCCTTTGAACCCGTAGAACCCACAGAACCCGCTGAACCTCTTTCACACGCACTCAAGGG
>ERZ1023899.201-NODE-201-length-12003-cov-8.984181_pt1 | contig 12003 bp, 17 predicted proteins | sample MGYA00380400_ERZ1023899 | MGnify/ENA primary metagenome ERZ1023899 (study PRJEB33179, sample SAMN07448996) | human gut metagenome | biome: Human-gut; feature: Human associated habitat; material: Faeces | host: Homo sapiens | place: India: Bhopal | collected...
TAAAAATATAGAAGCGCCGCGAAGTATAAATAATGGCGATGCCATGAGCTGGCATTCCAGTCACTAGTCTCCAGTCTCCAATCACTTGAGACTCCTAATCCCTAGCCACTAATCCCTAATCCCTAATCCCTAATCCCCAGTCAGTCAAACATCAATTTCTTTCTTCTTAAATAGATATTCATCAAAAGCCCGACGCAGAGAAGATTCATGAGAAGAGCCGAGCCGCCGTAGCTCATGAAAGGTAGCGGGATGCCGGTGACAGGCATAATGCCGAGGGTCATGCCGACATTGATGAAGATCTGGAAGAGCCACATGGAAAAGATCCCACAGGCGAGCAGGCTGCCGAAGGCATCCCCCGAAGAGCGGGAAATCATAAGTGTCCTGTATAAAAGAACGAAGAATAAAAAGAGAACGAAAATGGCTCCGACGAAGCCCAGCTCTTCCCCAATGACGGAGAAGATGAAGTCAGTATGATTTTCCGGGAGGAAATTCAGCTGGCTCTGCGTGCCTTCGAAAAGCCCCTGCCCGATGAAACCGCCGCTGCCGATGGAAATCTTCGACTGGATGACATGGTAACCGGAGCCATACGGATCGACGTCCGGATTGAAAAGGACGAGAATACGCATCTTCTGGTAGCTGTGCAGGACAAAGAACCAGATGAACGGGAAGACCACGACGAATGCAAGAAAAGCGCGTTTCACGAGCTGCATCTTGAGCCCGGAAATATAAAGCATGCCGAAGGTGATGGCTGCGAAGACAAGGCTCGTACCAAGGTCCGGCTGGATGAAGATCAAAAGTGTCGGAAGTGCCATCATCCCTGCGACAGGCAGAAGACTCTTCCATGTCTGAAAGCCGGATCTGTCATGCGCCATGAGCCTTGCCAGACAGATGATCATGATGATCTTTGCAAATTCGGAAGGCTGCAGCGTGAAAGGGCCGATCTGGATCCAGCGCTGCGCCCCGAGCGCACTCGTCCCGGCGAATTTGACGACCAGAAGCAGGATCGCATTGATGCCATAGAGGATGGGGACGAAGCGATAGAGTTTTCTGTAGTCAAAATAGAGCGAGCCTCCGGCGATGATAAGACCGCCGACAAAGAAGATCCCCTGCTTCATGACGAAGTCATACTGCCCCGGTTGTCCATCCATATTCGCATGAGTGGCGCTCGCAATGATCAGAAGACAGATGACGCCAAGGCCCAGGACAGCCATCAGCAGCGTGCTGTCGATGCGCCGCCAATACCGAATGAGATTCATTCTGCTATCTCCTCCTCTGCCATTTATACGAGCGGCTGCCCGAGTGCCAGGAAAGGCCGGCCGGCGCCGTCTTCACAGGTTCCTTCTCCCGCGCATTCTCCGCCTCCGCTCTCCGAAGCAGCTTCTTCCAGCGCGGAAGAGGGATCTGTTTCTCTTCTTTATACGATTTCCAGAAAAGAGCGAGTGCTTCTCCGAGCGCCCCTTTTTCGGAAAAATCCGAAAGCTCTCCCTGATGCGCGAGACGGTCTGCCTCCTCCGTATACGGGATGATGGCAGAGACGGACTCTTCATCGAGGGTCTCTAGCATATCCGTCAAGGAGATCTGCGTATCCCCCGAGAGGGAGAACTGGTTCAGCACATAGGTCATGTATCGCTTGCGCGGTCCCGTCATGAGACGCTCTGCATTCCGCTTCGAGGCCCAGGACGGCGCCACGACGAGGAACATATGATCCGAGAGATGCTCCGCAAAGCGGATGCCCTCTCCTCGCCCCGCCGGACAGTCGAGAAGGATGTAGTCATACTTATCCTCCACGTCTTCGAGAACGGTATCCATCGCCGCAGGAAAGACGGTCTCCCATGTATCATTCTGCGCCGCCGGCAGGAAATCCAAATGGTCATTCACTTCCAGAATGACATCCTTCGCAAAGCAGCGGCCTTCCGCCAGATCCATCACATGATAGAAGCACTCATTTTCCAGCCCCAGCACGAGATCCATATTTCTCATGCCCATATCCCCATCGATGAGGAGCACCTTCTTCCCCTTCCGGGAGAGGAAGATCCCCAGAGCAGCGGTGAGGAGCGTCTTCCCCACGCCGCCCTTACCGGAAGCAAAAGATACGATCTCAGCCATTCTTTTTGCCTCCTGCCTTTGCCTCATCCGCTGCCTTCAGCTTTGCCGGCGAATAATCTCCGATATGGAAATAGGCATCCATCATCTTCTTGACGACCGGTGCCGCGGACTCCGAGCCGAAGCCGCTGTGCTCGAACATGCACAGGATCACGACCTCCGGCTTGTCGAAAGGCGCATATGCCACGAACCAGCCGTTATCGAGACCATTCGTTTCCGCCGTACCAGACTTACCGGCGATCGAGATCGGATAATGTTCGAAGATCTGTCCGCCTGTCCCGTCCTTGCTCATGACCATCCGAAGTCCTTTGTGGATCGCATCAAGCGTATCCTTAGATACCGGAAGCGTCCCCACCTTCTCCGGTGAGAAGATCTTGAGCGGTGTCCCATCCAGCTGATCGATGCGGTTCACAAGGTATGGCTGGTAGCGGAAGCCGCCATTGGAGATCGCCGAGTATACCATCGCCATCTGCAGCGGCGTCGTCAGCGTGAAGCTCTGCCCGATCGCGGCATCCATCGTCTCCCCGAGGTACCAGTCCTGCTTGAAAACCTTCATCTTGTAGGCTTCGCTTGCGATATTGCCGTCCGATTCACCGGCAAGATCGATGCCTGTCGTTTTCCCAAGGCCGAATTCCTCCGCCATATGGGAGATGCGGTCGATGCCTGCACGGCGTCCCATTTCATAGAAATAGACATTGTCCGACTTTTCGATCGCTTCATAGAAATTGATCCATCCGAAAGCTTCGCCCCCAGAGTTTCTCTTATCGACGAGCCAGTGCTTGCCGTTATCAAAAATGCGTTCCTCCGGTGTCGTCACCTTCGCTTCAAGTGCTGCCGCACCCGTGATGACTTTGAAGAGCGATCCGGGCGGATACATCGACTGGATCGTGCGGTTCTGCATCGGATGATTCTTATTATTGACGATCTCATTCCAGTCTTTCGAAGAGATCCCCTTGCTGAAGCGGTTCGGATCATAGCTCGGCCAGCTAGCCATTGCGAGGATCGCTCCGCTATTCGGATCGACAGCCACCGCGGAAGCCCCCGTCGGCATGACACCGCCATGGACGAGCGTCTTCACCTGTGCTTCCATCGCGTCCTCTGCCGCTTTCTGCAGATTCGCATCCAGCGTCAGACGCACACTGTTCCCCGTGACAGACGGCGTACCACCCACATAGCGGACAGGCTGACCCGATGCATTGACCTCGACCGTCTTCGAGCCATTCTTGCCTTCGAGATAATTGTTATAGCGGTGCTCAAGGCCCGCACGACCAATCAGTGTCGTGGTCTTGTACGGATTTCCTTCCGCGTCTCTGTCATCCGGCCCCGCTTCGCCGACATAGCCAAGGACCTGCGCCCCCGCATTCCCCAGCGGATACACGCGCAGCGGATTCACTTCTATTTCGATGCCGGGGAATTCATCCTTTTTCTCTTCGATCTGCGTCGCGACATCGATGCCGACATCGTTTGCGAGATAGATCGCTCCGAAGGCCAGCTTATTGTCTTCGATCTTTTTCTTGATATCGGCAGTCGGCACATGAAGAAGCTGCGACAGGCGGCTGAGCGCCTCATCCGACAGCGTATTCCCCTTGCGATCAACCGGCATGACGACGCTGTATGCCGAGCGCGAGCCCGCAAGGATCAAGCCGTTCCGGTCATACATGACACCACGCATCGCCTGCATGGGAAGGTAACGGATGCGGTTCCCATCCGCTTCTTCTTTATAGTACCCGCCCTGAATGACCTGCATATAGAAAAGACGCAGTCCCAAGACGAGCAGGAGGAAGATCGCCGCATAGATCATACGCGCATAGCGGGACTCCTCCGTATTTTTCAAAAGCCCACTGAGAATCGAGGGCACATGTTTATTCACCACTTCGGTTCTCCCTCCCGTTTCATGGCCCATAGCGGCCTGTGAAGAAAGAGCACGGCTGCTCCATTCATGAAGGCAGTGCTCATCACAAAGTACAGGATATAAGAAATCGAGAAGACATGGCTGCCGGCTGCCAAAAGCACCAGCCATGACAGCAGTGCATAAAGGAGCGAGGCCAGCGTCATCGCAAAAAGCGAAATATACCAGTGACGGTTGTAGCGCTTCCTGCCCAAAGCGAGATACAGCGCTGCGATCGCCAGGTATGGCAGGAGGTGCAGTCCGAAAAGATTTCCCGTCACAAGATCCGTAAGGAGCCCGCCCACGAGTGCAAGCGTCATCGCCGTCTTGTTGTCAAAGATCAATGTCGCAAGGACGATGACGACCAGCCACAGATCCGGCTGATGCAGCCCCGAGAAAAAGAATGGCATCACCGAGGACTGCACAAGAAAAACGAGAAAGCTCAAAAAAGCCAGTGCATAGCCACTCATTCCTTCTCACCTGCCTGATGTTTATTGGGATTCATCGGCGGTTCCTTCTTCGGCGGCTTCACCAGGATACTCTCTGGCGTCGCCCTCTGGATATGGTCCGTGATGATGAAGACCTCTTCCAGATGAGAGAAATCAGCCGCCGGAACAATGCGTGCCACCTGCGTGCCGCCGATGGAGTCGACATCCACCTGCTCGACGGTACCAATGACCATCCCCTTCGGATACACCCCGCCATAGCCGGATGCCACGATGGTATCTCCCTTGATGACATCAGCCTCACGCGGCAGATTCGCGAAAGAGAGCTTGCCCGGCTCACTGCTGTTTCCGGAAACCATCGCCACCACGCGCGAGGCTGGACGCGCAACGATACCGCCCACCGATGTACGCGGATCTAGGAGGAGCTGCACACGTGCGGAATTCTCATACACTTCACTCACAAAGCCCACAAGCCCCGTCGGGACGATGACAGGCATATACTTCTGGATGCCGCTGTCACTGCCGCGGTCCACGACCAGCGTCTGTGTCCATCCCCCGTAGTCGCGGGTGATGACAGAAGCCCCCGTCAGGTGGTACTGTTTATAGCCCTGCTTGAACGAAAGGAGACTCTTCAGTCGGATATTCTCCGCAAGGATCTCGCTGTACTGAGCCTGCTCCGCGCGAAGACTTTCATTTTCCTTCCGGAGCGCATCCAGCTCGTTCCAGTTCCCCCACACGCCCGAAAGCAAGTCAAGCCCCTGTGTGAAAGAAAGCGCCGTCCTGCTCGCGGTATAGTTGAAAGGAGCTGCACCGATAGAGAGCGGCTGCGAAATGAAAGGGATGTACTCCCTATGCCGCCAGAACCAGCCGCATGCGCCCATGAAAACAAAGAGGGCGACCGCGGCGGCCATCTTTTTTCTGCCAAAGAAAATCACGATCAAGCGCCTCCGTAATATTTTTCACCGTTCTCGATGAGAAACGGCAGATCCTTATACATGCCAAGAGCCTGATAGCAGCCCATAGCCAATACCTCCCCCGGCAGAGCCGGTACGAAGACCGGCATATGAAGCTCTCCGGCGAGCCAGTCCTTCAGCCCGTCTAAAAGCGCACTTCCGCCGGAAAGAAGCAGCCCATTCTTCAGAAGATCGCCCGCCATCTCCGGTTTCGCCTCGCGAAGGACACGGCGGATGAGCTTCAGAACAGGCTGCAGGATACGCTGCATCACCGGTCTTAATTCCTCCGTGGAAAGCTCCACCACCACTTCCACGCCATCACGGATCCTGCGCCCGCGAATAGTGAATGTCGCCTGCCCATCCGCCGCTTTGAGAGAGATCACTTCACTCTTCAGCTTCTCCGCCTGATCCAGCCCGATCATGATCTGATACTTTTCCTGCAGATACTGGCAGATCCCCTTATCGATATGATGCCCGCCGAAAGGGATCCCCTCCTGCGTGACGATCCCTCCGCAGCTGTAAAGCCCCGCATCAGCGACATCACGCCCGATGACAAGAGAAAAGATCACAGACGGTGCCAGCATATCCTTCCCCGCCCCGATAGCCGCAGCCGCCGGCGAAGGAAGAAGGTACACATGCTGCGCGCCGGCGTGGATCAAAGCATCCACCAGCGCATGCCGCGTGACCGAGCTCGTCTCGCCCGGAATGGAAATCATCACCGTCGGACGCGACACCGCATGATGAAGCGATTTGCGGATAAAAAAACGAAGCATCGCCTTCGTCATATCATAATCAGCGATGACGCCATTCTGTACCGGCCACTCCAGAGAAATATTCTCCGGCGCCTTGTGGTAATGAATGAGCGCCTCCGTGCCAAAGCCCAGTACATGGCCGTCGATATTATCCACCGCGACCGTACTCGCTTCGGCAAGGATCACTTTATTTTCCCGGTAGATACGGACTTGGGACGAGCCCATGTCCATACCGATCCAGTTCGATAGTCCTCGAAACATTTTCATGGTAAACCCTCACGATATATAAAGGCCGGTACAGAGCTCCCACGGTCAAAGACCTGTGAGATACAGCGAAAATCCGCGGCGCATCCTGAAGCGCAGCCCCTGTCTCTGTCCGATGTATTCAAATGAAACGTCTTATTATTATAGCATGTTTACCATGGAGAATACAGTAGAAAGAGACGGTTTGGAAGCACCATAGCCAAGGAAATATATGCCGACGAGCCATCGGACTTAGATCAGGGATTTGCTGCCAAAACAAGGAAAAAAGCATGATAAAAAGCATGATAAAAAGCCGGGGCATACTGCCTCGGCTTTCTGACCTCCTCAAAGGTCGATTCCCCCATGTATTACCCCCATTTTCATGAGTGCGATTGGACGAATTTTATTTTATCCGATATGATCGGAGAAATTCTGGTGCGTCTAGAGGGATTCGAACTCTCGACACCTGGTTCCGGAGACCTTCAAATGAGAATGATAAATTATATGAAATTCGGCGAATCAGATACCGTCGTATTTTCTGCCGTTTCTATGCCGTTCCATTCTCATTTAGGGAACTTTCGGACCGCCAACTGCGCCCGACTTTGCGCCCAGCTATTCTTTTTCTTTCCCATACAGGCGCTCCATGCCTGCCTTCGTTATCAGCCATGTGCGGCCGGACTTGCGGAACTCCTCGCCTTCTTTGAAACGAGGCGGGAGCCCCTTTTGTCCTGAGCACGCCTGCTTTACTGTGATCGCAGAAATTCCCCAACGTTCTGCAGCTTCCGCTGTCGTCATCACTTCGTCGATGATTTTCATTTTCTGATTCTCCACACTACGTAACCACAAAATACTGCCGCTGTAACTGCGCCTTGTATAAATTCCTTACTGATATTGACTAAGGACAGTGATGTGATCCAAAGTCCCAACGCGATAAAATCATAGAATTTCATTTTACTACCTCCATGTGATATAATGAGGTTGCCAAGAGGGCTCTCGCCCTCTTGCACCTCGGCTCTTTAATCGTCTGAATCATTTCCTGTGATGGTGACGTTTGAAGAGCTCTTTTTGCTTGATGTACTCAACGAGTATTGGAACTGCGATGATTAGCATCATTTGGATTAGCCATTTCATATCTTCCTTGTTCATTTTGACCACCTCCCTTCCTTAATTCTGCATTTATTATACACCTTATTCGATGTAATGTCAAGTAGGGATTTGCTATTTTCTTCGGTTTTATCGCACTTTTCAGCATTTTTGCAAAATAAAAAAAGACGTCTTGATTTAACAATGTGCTAAATCAAGACGTCCTTTTTATTGCTTTGCGGTTTCCTCTGCCGCTTTTAGCGCAGCAAGCTCGCGCATCGAAAGCACCCAACGCTGTGACTTTTCTTTCTGTGCCTTGCGTACTGTCTCCCGTGCCTTGCGTACTGTCTCCCGTGCCTTGCGTACTGTCTCCCGTGCCTTGCGTGCTGCCTCTTCGGGTACAATGTAGCCGCCGCCAAAAATGCCTTTCCCTGCTTCGCGCTGCGCATCCATAGCACGAACAAATACGCCAATGTCTTCGCGGTATTCGATTCCGTATTTAGAAAACAGCGCCACGGCGTTCGATGTAAGTACGTTATCTGGATACGTGTACACCGGCAGTGGTGGCGCTTTCTTGGCTTTGATGTTCGCGGCATTCGCTTCATCAAGCATACGATACAGGTCTGGTGCACTTCGTATCAGCGGACCTTTAGATGCTACAAAACTAGTGCTTACTTTAGCGCCATTGTCGTATGTAACCGACACCCCGACGCAAATATGGCTATGCGTCGCTCGGATGCCGAGACACGTGAGGTGCGGCGCAAACAAGAAATAGTCGATGTTATGTTCCGCGTAGAACTTCACGACTTTCGCTATGATGGAAAATGGCGGATTATCGATAACTACGCAATCTGCTGGATAGTCGAAATTTTCAAAGTCGCCGCCCGGCCAAAATGGACGGACTATCGTCCGCCCCCCCAATCCATTTCTTTGATTGCCCAGTCCTTCACGACCTTGTAAATCGCGTCCGGTGTATAACAGTCGTCTGTGGTTTTCTTTGGTTTGAACTTGTCGACAAATTCTTCATAAGTATTAGATTTTGGCATATGCCCTCCTATTTCTTAATCCATGCATACAAAAGCCCGCCGGAAATCGCAATCCACAGATCGCGCTGGCGGGTCTTTACTCTAATTTTCCTTTTTGCCTCTTGCTCTAACTGCTGCAATGATTGATTGGCTCTCTTCAATGATTTCTGCGTCGCTTCGTTCAAGCTCTTGGACGCGATCAGCTCTTTCTTCACTGTCTCTAATTGCTGATTGGCTTCGGTCAGCTGCGCCTTCTGCTCGGTCAAGAGCTGCTGCTTGGTCTCGTTGTTCTTCTTGAGCTGATTCAAGTTCGCTTCGAGTGTCGTCAGCTCGCTTTCCGATATCTGATACATCGTTTCTGCCCGCGAGATAGAACCAGCCAAAAGCCAGAATGAGCACGCCAGCGGCAAGAAGAGCCATTTTCTTTGAGATTTCCACATTCTCCCCCCTAGTACCATTCGCTCATGTCGTAATTCTCTCCGCCGATGCTATAGCCGTCGGTCCACTGCCAGCCCGCGAGAATGCTATCCGGGTAGCTATCGCGGAAGCCGCACTCGCCCGTCCCATACTGAGCGCACCAATAGGGGACGTAGTCTGCGAGATCTTCCACGCCGATGGATGTTTCCAGTGTGTACAGGCTGGCGTAGATCCCCGCCTGGTAGTCCGCGGCGTTGCATGTTGCGACGAAGGCGCTGCATATGGCGGTGATTTTTTCTTTATCAAGGGCGAGCACTTCGGGGGCTTCTACATCAAACCAGACGCCCAGCTCGGGCGCCCCGTAGCCCAGCGCGTCCAGCGCGTCCAGAGCGTCCATGACTGCTTCGGCTTCTTCTTCGGCGCGCGCTGTAGTCTTTGCGTGTGTATAGCAATAGACGCCCCACTTGATGCCGCGGGCGGCTGCGCCCGCGATCTGTTTTCCGTGGAGTTCGGAGAGTGTGCGGCCTTCGGAGATCTTGACGATCACACCCTCGACGCCTTCGTCTACCAGTCTTGACCAGTCAATATTGGTGTTCCATCCGCTTATGTCGATGACTTTCATGACTCCCTCCTACAGTTTTCTTCTTCTTTTGACCACGTCCGCAAGGTCTGCCAGTGCGGAGACGCCGGCGTCATGCAGATTTTCAATGACGGATAAGAGCTCCGTCGCCGCGAGGTATCCGATGCAGACGGTCGTGAAAAAAGCGGGTGCGCGCATGTCTTTGAGCATGAAATCTACCACGCCCGACGTCAGGGCGATCAGCATGTACATCATGATTTTGCTCGCGAAGCGCGTTTTCATCACGTCGGATGAGATGAGCCCCCGCCGATGCGCTTCGGGGATCATGCGGATTTCTTCGGCCAGTGTACCGTCTGCCGTGAGAGCCTTGGCGAGGGCGAGCCACTTTGTCGCAAGATCTAAGATGATGAGGATGATGAAGGCACCCATGAGCTCAGCATGCAGCTGCAGCATAGCTCCGATACTTGCGGCGGCTGCCTTCTCGAACCACCCGGCTCCCAGTGTGCGGACGCCCTGCTTGGTGTATTCATAGAGTATGTTAAAGTCCATGGTCTCCCTCCTCTTGTCTGAGTTTTTCTTTAAGTCTCCGAATTCGTTCTACTTCATCGTTGTAAGAGAGCTCAAGGTTCAGCGCTGCGCCGAATCTGCGAATGAGCTGGTTTTGCAGGTCAATGATGGTGGACTGAGTCTCGATGATTTCATCCAACGACATAATCTTCTCCCGTAATATCTTTATACTCTTCCTGCGTGATCCAGCGACCGACGACGGCGTAGACTCTGGCTTTACTCCATAGCCCCGCCTCGTAGTAGTGTTTTACTTTTTCAAAGTTTTTGCTCATGGTGTTCCTCCTTACAGATCCGTACCTGTCATAGCGGACAGGTAATCAATGTCAGCTCGTGCCTGTGCGAGCTGATCACTCATGCTGTTGACATAGGTTTCCTGAAATTCTTCTTTGGTGAGTTCTCTTTCTTCGTATTCCCAGCCCTTCGTTTTTGTACCGTCAGCGCTTTCGGTTTCTACTTCTTTGATGTTTCGTCTCTGGTATACGACGATGGCGCTTGTTGTGGTGTCAAATTCCTCCGGTTTTGTTGGCTGAGAGCCATTTACTTTTTTCCAGTCCGTCATTGATGATCTTCCTTCTTTCTTCGTAAACTCCCTGCATCGCCCGGCTGTGTGCCCGGACTTTCTTTTTCATGGCTTTTGTTTGAATATTCGGCTTGATATGCCTCATGTAATAGCCATATGTATCAGTGCACCGTATCCATGCGAGGCGGGAAAGCATGGCTGCCGCATCGTGCCAGGTTGGCTCTCGCTTTCGTTTGATCCTCATCGCCTTCTTTCGAATTCCCTTTAGCAGACGTTTTCGAAGTGTCATGCGATTGTGGTGAACGACAAATCCAAGCGCATTAACTGCACGACCTCGCGTCTTTCCATTTCTGTCCACATACTCAAAGCGGTATATCTGAGCGGATCGGTTGAGTTCCAGCTTCAGGCAGTCTCTCAGATAAATTGTTATCCTATCTACTGCTCTATGCACTTTTCGCTTGTTTGCTCCCACCAGAAACAGGTTGTCCGCGAAGCGCAGATATTGGATGCCTTCTTGTCCTGCGGCGAAGTGGTCAAAATCCTTGAGATAGAAATTGAAAAACCACGGGCTTGTATAGTGCCCCAGCACCAGGCCTTTTTCTTTGTGGGTTCTCCCGCGGACGAAGTGCTCGGCAAGGCTTAGCCATGCCTCGTCTTTTATGACTTTTCTCAGCTTACCCATGAGTATTTCCAAATCTACGGAGTCGTAAGCGTGATGAATGTCCAGCTCTGCGGCATAGATCTTGCGGCCCACCTGTACCCATTTTCGGATTTTCTGCGCGGCAGCATGCGGCCCGTACTTGCGCACGACGTATTTCCCGCCTTCTGTTTCTTTGACCGTGGCGGGCAGACAGCCGTAGACTTGTTCGTACAGGCCACTCAATAGGACTTCTTTAAAAGGCTCTATGATTACGTGGTGCAGAATCTGCTCCGGTGCAAACATGGGCTTTTCGATGGTCCGTTCCTTATGGTTCGTCCCGTCAATAACTATGTGCTTGTTGTCCTCCCTTGGGAAATAGTTCGGCGCTCTCGCACACTTTGTGACAATGTCGTATGTCTTATCGAAGTGTTCGGAGGCTCTTAATACTTCTCTCCGTTTGAGCTTTCCTTCTGCAGCATCCAGCATACACTTTCTGACGTTTTGCGGCGTCAGTGAATGCTCGAGTAAATTGCGATAGGTTTTCATGCTTTCTTATCTCCTAGCGGGATTTCGTTCCCTACTATCCCGCTCCTTTATCGGGCAATTTTCAGCAAGGGCTGAGGATGATGGGCGGCATTAAATAAGAATGCCAAATTAGATAAGATAGGCCGCAGCCGTAGTTCCAGTTCGCCCTGGACGGCTCGTTGTTCACATTGAGCGTGAACGCGCCGCCAATGCCGGACGCGTTGTTCGCACTCTCGCCACAAAGAGCGAAGCGAAGGCCGC
>ERZ1023899.207-NODE-207-length-11840-cov-7.605515_pt1 | contig 11840 bp, 10 predicted proteins | sample MGYA00380400_ERZ1023899 | MGnify/ENA primary metagenome ERZ1023899 (study PRJEB33179, sample SAMN07448996) | human gut metagenome | biome: Human-gut; feature: Human associated habitat; material: Faeces | host: Homo sapiens | place: India: Bhopal | collected...
TGTGAGACATGTACCAATACAGGCTTTGTACTTGTAATGGGTGAAATTACTACCAAAGCTAATGTAGATATTACACAGATAGTAAGAGATACTGTTGTAGGAATCGGATATGACAGTTCGGATAAAGGATTTGACGGGAATACATGTGCGGTCATGGTTGCACTTGATAAACAGTCGGCAGACATCGCAATGGGTGTTGATAAGGCACTTGAGGTTAAGACAGGTGAGGAGACTGACGAAGAAGGCGGCGCAGGCGATCAGGGTATGATGTTCGGTTATGCTACCAATGAGACACCTGAGTATATGCCATATTCTGCAGCATTGGCACAGAAGCTTGCAATGCAGCTTGCCAGGGTTCGTAAAAATGGAACCCTTCCATATTTGAGACCTGACGGAAAGACACAGGTAACGGTTGAATATGATGAGAATAATGTGCCTGTAAGACTTGATGCAATCGTTGTATCAACACAGCATGCGGCAGATGTATCACAGGAGCAGATTCATGAGGACATCCGCAGGTACGTTATTGACGAAGTCGTTGACGGAAAGATGATTGATGACGATACTAAAATTTTTATTAATCCTACAGGCCGTTTTGTTATCGGAGGACCTAACGGGGATTCAGGACTTACAGGACGTAAGATTATTGTAGATACATACGGCGGAGCAGCAAGACACGGCGGCGGTGCTTTTTCGGGTAAGGACTGCACAAAGGTTGACCGTTCCGCAGCTTATGCAGCCAGATATGCTGCAAAGAACCTTGTTGCGGCAGGACTTGCTGACAGATGTGAGATTCAGCTTTCTTATGCTATCGGAGTAGCTCATCCAACATCAATTAACATTAATACATTCGGAACAGGTAAGCTTAGTGACAGCAGACTTGTTGAAATTCTCAGGGAAAACTTTGACTTCAGACCGAATGGTATTATTAAGATGCTTGACCTTAGAAGACCTATTTACAAGCAGACAGCCGCTTACGGACATTTTGGACGTACAGATGTAGAACTTCCTTGGGAACAGCTTGATAAAGTTGAAAATTTAAGAAAATATTTATAATGTAAGTGAGCATATTATGATAAAATAAATCCGGGTACAGTTTATCCGGATTTATTTTTTTTAGGAGACACTTAAATGAGACTTTCCACTAAGTTAAAGATATCATTTGGCTTTTTAATAATATTGCCTGTTGCTCTCTTTGGAACCGTTCTTTTTAGTATTACTAAGATACAGCTTCACAGAATACAGGAAAAATATGGTATACAGAACATATCTTATGATGCACTTATGAATCCTGTTCTCTTATCTAATGAGATGTGCAGGCAGGAGTATGAAGAAATCAGGCAGACCGCAGAAGATAATCCCTCTAAATTAAGAGATTTAAATTATCTGAATGCGATTAATAACAGAATTTCAAAGCGTAATGCGTATATAGTGGTCATAGAGGATAATGACATTATGTATCAAGGAAAAGAAATCAGTGATGAGTTAAGGGTGAAGCTGATTGAAAGTCAGAATCACAATTCCGAAATAAGGTCGGCTTATCTAAGAGATTTTAATGTGTTGGCAAGCAGAGTATCATATATGATAGACAGCCATACATACGGAACAGTATATTTTGTTATTAGTTTTGCGGAGATTCTGCCACAGATTAAAAAACTTCTTTTTGATACAATGATATCCGTGATAATTATTCTGATTCTGACGAGCGGTGCTTTCACAATGTGGATATATCGTTCCACTGTAAGACCTATTAATAAATTGAGGCTTGCAACCAATAATATCAAGAACGGCAATCTTGATTTTGATATGGATGTGGAGGGCAATAATGAATTTGCCGAATTATGCAAGGATTTCGATAATATGAGGAAGCGCCTTAAATATAATGCTGAGGAAAATGTGCGCAGGGATTCTGAAAGTAAGGAACTTATAAGTAATATTTCACATGACCTTAAGACACCGATAACGGCGATTAAGGGCTATGTTGAAGGAATAATGGATGGCGTTGCAGATACAGATGAAAAAATGGACCGGTATATAAGAACAATTTATACCAAGGCGTGTGATATGGATAATCTCATTAATGAGCTGACATTTTATGCGAAGGTTGATTCAGATAAGATTAATTATAATTTTATCAAGTTAAATCTTACGGAATATTTTAATGACTGCATAGATGAGATTGGTGTTGACCTTGAAAGCAGGAATATTGAATTAAAATATATTAATGAACTTGATAAAGAGACAGCCATTGTAGCCGATCCTGAGCAGTTTAAGCGTGTAATCAATAACATTATTAATAATTCTATGAAGTATATGGAAATTAACAACGGAGTTGTGGAAGTTCATCTTTATAATGAAGGAGATGACGTTCACATTGATATAAGCGATAACGGAAAAGGAATTTCCCAAAAGGACATTGGCCATATATTTGACCGTTTTTACAGAAGCGATACTTCAAGAAATTCAAGAACAGGCGGAAGCGGAATAGGACTTTCAATTGTGAAGAAAATAATAATAGACCACGGTGGAAGCATAACAGCGGAAAGTATTCCATATGAAAAGACCACAATAAAAATAATTCTTGACAGATATAAGGAGGATAAAGATGAGCAGAATACTGATAGTAGAGGATGAGATAAGTATTGCCGAATTAGAGAAGGATTACCTTGAATTAAGCGACTATGAAGTTGATATTGCAAGCGACGGAGAGACAGGAGAAAGTATGGCTCTTAAAGGAGATTACGTACTTTGCATACTTGATGTCATGCTGCCGGGCAAAGATGGTTTTGAAATATGTAAAGCCATCCGTAAGGAAAAGAATATACCTATAATTATGGTATCGGCAAAAAGAGACGATATCGATAAGATAAGAGGTCTTGGCCTCGGTGCTGATGATTACATTACAAAACCTTTCAGCCCAAGTGAACTTGTTGCCAGGGTAAAGGCACATCTTGCAGGGTATGACCGGCTTGTGGCATCCACTGTACCACAGAATGATGTACTGGAGATAAGGGGACTTAAGATTGACAAGACAGCCAGAAGGGTATTTGTCAACAATGAAGAAAAGGTTTTTACAACCAAGGAATTTGACCTTTTGCTATTTCTTGCAAGTAACCCTAATAAAGTGTTCAGCAAAGACGAACTATTCAGAAATATATGGGATATGGAATCAATAGGAGATATTGCCACGGTAACGGTCCATATTAAGAAAATAAGAGAAAAAATAGAGTATGATACTTCCAAACCTCAGTATATAGAGACAATATGGGGTGTGGGATACCGCTTTAAGGTGTAATTATGAAAAAAGACATAATTGTTTATGAAGATGATAATATAATTGTATGCAATAAGCCTGTAGGGATGCCATCCCAGTCAGACAGAACCTTTGAACAGGATCTTGTGAGCTACGTTCTTACCCACAGAACGGAACAAAACGAGCCTGCTTATGCAGCCATTATTAACAGGCTGGATAAGCCTGTGGGAGGACTTGTGCTTTTTGCAAAAAATAAGAAGGCAGCGGCAGGACTAAGTGCTGTATCGGGAGAACATGGCATAGAAAAAAATTACTATGCTCTTGTTAAAGGAAGCCCTTGTGATAAAGGAGAATTTACAGATTACCTTCTGAAAGACGGTAAGAATAATATATCAACTGTCACAGACAAGGATACCAAGGGCAGTAAAAAAGCGGTTTTGTTATACGAAAAGCTTGGAGAAAAAACAATTGACGGCGAAAAATATTCGCTGATGAGGGTGCGGCTTCTTACCGGCAGACATCATCAGATAAGAGTACAATTCAGCCACCACGGATATCCGCTTTATGGTGATATCAAATATAACAGTGATTTCAGGAACAGAAGAGATGTTTCACCTGCACTTTTTGCATATCATCTTTCATTCAAAAATCCTGTGGGAGCAGACAGAATAACTGTGGAAGCAGAACCTGAAAGCGAAATTTTTCGTTTATAACTGAATATTAATGAATAATCTGTTGATACTTCCAGTATGAGCAGAGATTATACAACTAAACTAAAGATTCTCAGTGTTTTTGCCGTGGTAAGCGGCGTTATATACCTTGTATTCAAATATATGCTTCCGGTTGTGGCACCATTTATTATTGCATTGATTATTTCGGTACTGGTGGACAGACCTGTGACTTTTCTTGAGAATAAGTGCCACATAAAAAGAAGCATAGGAACGCTTGTAATTGTTATTGCGGCAATGGCATTGCTATGTCTGTTTGTATGTTATGGAGGAAAAATACTTGTTAAGCAGGTATATGATTTCATTAACAAAATCGAAGAATATAAGCTGCCGTTTAACCTTAATATGGATATAAAGGTAATAAATGAAAAAATCGTTTCCGGAGTTGTAGATAATTCTCCGGGTTATATTTCAGGTTTTACCATGGTGTTTACGGGAGTGGCGGTTTTTATAATGGCAACCGTATTTATTTCCGGAGATATGTCCTCCATAAGAAGTTCGGTTAAGAAGAATATTTTCGGAAAAGAGATAATTTATCTTGGCAGACGTCTTAAAACGGTTCTTGGAAATTATCTTAAAACAGAGCTTATAATTATGGCCATAACCTGTGTGATTTGCTGCGTTGGATTATTTATTATGAAAAATCCGTATGCATTGCTGTTAGGTATTGTAATTGGTTTCGTTGATGCACTGCCGATTCTCGGAACCGGGACAATTTTTTTACCATGGGTCTTAGTCCTTGTGTTTATGCACAGACTAAAACAGGCATCCATGATTATGATTTTATATCTTATATGCTATTATACCAGACAGTTTCTTGAACCTAAGCTTATGGGAGACAAATTCGGAATGTCGCCTACCGTTATGCTCATCACAATATATGCAGGACTTAAACTGTTTGGCGTAATGGGTGTGTTCACGGGACCTGTAGCATTAATCCTTATCAGAGAAATATCGGATATAGTAATAAAAAAACTTGTGATTGAGGATAAATAACTATATAATGTCCATATTGATAGATTATCAGGAGGGTAATTATGGTATTCAGTTCGGCAGTTTTTTTGTTTTTGTTTTTGCCGGTTGTAATTTTACTTCATACAGTTATTAAAAATAATAAAATAAGAAACGGGCTGTTGATTGCTGCCAGTCTTATTTTTTATGCTTACGGTGAACCTGTTTACATTGCCCTGTTAATAGGTTCGGTAGTTGTTAATTATGTGTTTGGGCGTATCCTTTCCGCAAGAAAAAGCAAGGCATTACTAGCCGCCTCGATTATCATCAATATCGGACTGCTTGTTGTTTTTAAATATACAGGATTTATAGTGCAGATAATCAATTTTATTCCGGTATGTAATTTTAAGGTGCCGGATATTACTATGCCTATAGGAATTTCATTTTATACTTTTCAGGCAATATCTTATATTGTAGATGTATATCGTAAAGAGGAACGTGAGGACGTTGGTTTCTTTGATGTACTTCTATATATATCCCTTTTTCCGCAGCTTATCGCAGGTCCCATTGTCAAGTTTAATTCAATTAAAGATAGTATTAAGTCAAGAAATGTAACTCTCGACGGACTTGCTCACGGAATCAGGAAGTTTATAATAGGGCTGTCAAAGAAGATGTTACTTGCAAATTCTTTTGCCTACGTTGCAGACAGTGTTTTTTCAATGAATACATCGGCAATAGATATGAGGCTTGCGTGGCTTGGAGCAGTCTGTTATACTCTTCAGATTTTCTTTGATTTTTCGGGATATTCCGATATGGCACTGGGACTTGGAAGCATGATGGGATTTGATTTCCCACAGAACTTTAATTATCCGTATACAGCCTGCTCTGTAAGGGATTTCTGGAGAAGATGGCATATGTCACTGACATCATGGTTCAGGGAATATCTCTACATCCCTCTTGGGGGCAACCGCAGGGGACCGGGCAGAAAAATACTTAACACAATGATAGTATTTATATGTACGGGAATATGGCATGGCGCTAACTTTACTTTCCTTATCTGGGGAATATTACATGGCGTTTTTATGTGTATTGAAACCATTGTTACCAAAGACAAAAAAGATGCCGGTAAGCATTTTAATGCATTGGCATATATTTATACAATGCTTGTTGTTATAATCGGATTTGTTATATTCAGGGCAGACAGTACAGGATATGCGTTTTCATATATAGGAAGAATGTTCTCATTTACGTCACTTTCTTCATCATTTACGGTATTTATGGGATTTCTGACCCCTGTATTTATTGTTACGGCAATGGCAGGCATTATTGCCTGTACCCCGGTTGTACCATATATATCAGCAGCCGTAAAGGACAGAAAACTATGGACATTTCTTAATGGATTATCATATGTTGCAGTTGGTGCCATTCTTGTATTATGTATAATGGGACTGGCAGCAGATTCATATAATCCGTTTATCTATTTCAGATTTTAAGGTGGCAGGTATGAAAGTAAAAAAAATACTGAAAACAATATATGTTGTGGGAATATTCGGATTGCTTATCGCAATCGGGATTAAGACATTTGTGGGAAAAAGCAACAGCCCGGCAAAAGAGGAGAAGGTTAAATTTAAACCATCGTCTTATACTTCCTTCTGTAATGAGTTTGATAAGTATTTTTCTGCAAATTTCGGCTTCCGGAGCAGATTTATTAGTATGAATAATATTGTAAAATATAATGTTTTTAAACAATCCGGAGAAGATAATGTAATAGCAGGCAGGGATGGGTGGCTGTTTTATAACAGTGCACTTCATGATTATATAGGAGAGGATGTTCTTTCTGATGAGGAAATTATAAAAATTGCGGATTATGTGGAAGCAATATCAGAAAAGTGCGAAAAAGCAGGTAAAAAATTTGTTTTTGTAATAGCACCTAATAAGATGGAAATATACGGAGAATATATGCCATATTATTATGTAGAGAATTGTCCGGATGGTAATTACGAGAAACTTATAAAGGAATTATCGTCAAGGAAAGTTGCATATACTGACCTTAAGAAATTATTTAAAGAGGATAACACATATTCCGGAGTGGAGCTGTACCATAAATTGGACTCACATTGGAACAATCTCGGCGCATCGCTGGCATATATGGAAATTATGGATAAGGCGGGTATAAATGCAACGGATTATAGAAATATACCATATAGCGAAGCCTTGGATTTTAACGGAGATTTATATGATATGCTGTTTCCGGAAGGCAGAAAGAAGGACATACAGTATTATTTTGAAAATACAGAGAATTTTGATTACACATCAAGATTTATGGGTGTGGATGATTTAATTATTACAACAGAAAATGCTGACAAAACAGGGAGTGCTCTTTTATACAGGGATTCATTCGGCAACGCACTTTATAAATTCTTTTCGGATGACTTCAAAAATGTAACTGTTTCAAGGGCTGTACCGTATGATATGTCATCTGTTGGGGACTATGATGTAATTGTAGTGGAAATTGTTGAGAGAAATATCAAAAATCTTCTTGAATACAGTGAGCAGTAAAGATGTATATATAAATGGTATTGCTTGAAATCTTGAATAATTTGTGTATAATCATATTATTGAATAAAGCATAGGAGAAAAATTATGAAAAGATTTGCAGTGACATTACTGGCTGTTATGTTTATCCTGGCAGGCTGCGGTAAGTCAGATAGTACGACACCGACAAAGAATAATGACAACAGTGCACAGGTGTCATATACAATTAATAATATAAAGATTATTCCCGGAACAGATTTTTCCGGAGCATATAAAGAACTTGGAGAGCCCGTAAAATATACGGAGGCTGCAAGCTGTTATTTTGATGGTATGGATAAGGTATTTACTTATGACGGATTTGAAGTCCGGACTTATCCGGCAGAATCCGGAGATTTTATCCAGGATCTCAGTATATCGTCGGACAGATTCAGCACGGATAAAGGAATTACTGTAGGAGCAACTGTTAACGAGGTGGTAGCGGCTTACGGTGACAACTATGTTAAGACAGGCAATATGTACAAATACTATGAGGAAGGCGACAAATATATATATTTCTTCTTCCTTAATGATACATTGAAATATTTTGGCTGTGCCATAGATACTGATAACAAATAAATTTAAATAGAGGTATAAGACTATGAAGAGAAAGATGCTTGCAGTATTTCTTATAATGGTAATGGTAATCTCTTTATGTATTGCAGGATGCGGAAAGAAGAGAGATAACCCGACTGTTACTGATGACAGCAAAAAAACTATTGAAGAAACATCAACAACCATTGATGAGCCGGTGTCTGATACTCCGGAAACAACAACCCCGGAACCTGCAACCCCGGAACCTGCAACTCCGGAGCCGACAACCCCGGTACCCACAGAACCTGAAAGCAAGCCGGTTACGGTATATTCGCTTCTTATGAGCGAACCTGTCAATCCTAAGAAATCAGGTTATTCTGAGCTTGATGGTCTGATAGATAAGTTATTTTCTGAAATTCTTACAGAAGACATGAATAACTATGCAAAGGTATGGACCTGTTATCTTTATCTTGTAGACAAAATTACATATAACAGAGGAATGGATGCTAATACAGGGGCTTATTCATCTTCTGATGTTAATACAACGCCAAAGGAAGTGTTGTGGGCAACTGACCTCCTTAATTCGGGGCAGGGCTGTTGTTATAATTACTCGGCTGCGTTTATGTTCATTATGAGAGCACTGGGTTATGATGCACACCTTGTAACAGGTAACGTTCCGTCTTATGGCGGAGGAGTTACGCCGCATTGCTGGCTTTATGTAAATCTTAACGGAACCAGATATTCATTTGATCCTGATCTTGATATGAATTTTTATAAAAGAGGAGAAAATGAAGAAAAGAGTATATGGTTTGGCAGAAGATTAGATGATCTCGGATATTTTTATAAAGCTGAGACCTATCATGAAATATAATTATTTGAAAGGATTAGAATAATGGCAGAGGATAAGAAATTTGTAGAGGCAATTACATCAATGGATGTGGATTTTGCCCAGTGGTATACAGACGTAGTTAAAAAGGCAGAGTTAATGGGATATTCCAGTGTAAAGGGATGTATGATTTTTAAACCTGCCGGATATGCAATATGGGAAAATATAAAGGCAGAACTTGATAAAAGATTTAAAGAAACAGGCGTTGAAAACGTATATATGCCAATGTTTATTCCTGAAAGCCTTTTACAGAAGGAAAAAGACCATGTAGAAGGATTTGCTCCTGAAGTAGCATGGGTAACATACGGAGGACTTAATCCTCTTCAGGAAAGAATGTGTGTAAGACCTACATCCGAGACACTTTTCTGTGATTTCTATAAGGACGAGATTCAGTCATACAGAGATTTACCAAAAGTATATAACCAGTGGTGTTCTGTTGTAAGATGGGAAAAAGAGACAAGACCATTTTTACGTTCAAGAGAATTCCTGTGGCAGGAAGGACATACAGCCCATGCAACAGCAGAAGAAGCAGAAGCAAGAACACAGCAGATGCTTAACCTATATGCTGATTTCTGTGAGGATTTTCTTGCAATTCCTGTTGTCAGAGGACGTAAGACAGATAAAGAAAAATTTGCCGGAGCGGAAGCAACATATACTATTGAAGCACTCATGCATGACGGAAAAGCATTGCAGTCAGGAACAAGCCATAACTTTGGTGACGGTTTTGCCAAGGCTTTCGGAATCCAGTACACAGATAAGGATAATAAGTTGAAATATGTTCACCAGACATCCTGGGGAATGACCACCAGACTTATCGGCGCGCTTATTATGGTTCACGGTGATGATTCAGGACTTGTACTTCCTCCAAGAGTAGCACCTGTACAGGTTGATATTATCCCTGTTATGCAGAAAAAGGCAGGAGTTCTTGAAAAAGCAGCGGAAGTTAAAGAAAAACTTATTAATGCAGGATTAAGAGTTAAAGTTGATGACAGCGACAAGAATCCGGGTTGGAAGTTCTCTGAACAGGAGATGAGAGGAATTCCTGTAAGAATAGAAATGGGACCTAGGGATATTGAAGCCAATCAGGCAGTTATTGTACGAAGAGATACAAGAGAAAAGACAGTTGTGTCAATAGACGAGCTTGATGTTAAGGTTAAAGAAATTCTTGATACAATGCAGGTTGAAATGCTTGAAAGAGCAAGAAAACACAGAGACGCACATACCTATGTGGCAACCGATTACGAGGAATTCAAGCAGACAGTTGCCAACAAGCCCGGATTTGTTAAGGCTATGTGGTGCGGTAATGAAGAATGTGAAGACAAGATTAAAGAAGATACAACAGCAACAAGCCGTTGTATGCCATTTAATCAGGAAAAATTAAGTGATGTATGCGTATGCTGCGGCAAGCCTGCAACCAAGATGGTATACTGGGGCAAAGCATACTAAGGAACAGAATATGTATATTAAGTTACCGGAGGATGTTGATTACATCATTACACGATTAACTGAATATGGATATGAAGCATATGCTGTCGGGGGATGTGTCCGCGACAGCATTATTTGTCGTGTTCCGGGAGACTGGGATATAACAACCTCTGCAAAACCGTGGGAAGTCAAAAAGCTTTTCCGCAGAACAGTGGATACAGGCATAGAACACGGAACTGTTACTGTCATGATGGGTAATGAAGGATATGAAGTCACTACCTACAGAATTGACGGAGAATACGAGGACAGCAGACATCCCAAAAACGTTGAATTCACGTCTAATCTCAGAGAGGATTTAAAAAGGCGTGATTTTACCATTAATGCCATGGCATATAATTACAGTCAGGGTATAGTGGATATGTTTGACGGAAAAGGAGACATAGAGCGTAAAATAATAAGATGTGTGGGCAATCCGGAAGAGAGATTCACGGAGGATGCACTTCGTATGCTGAGAGCAGTAAGGTTTTCTGCACAGCTTGGATATGAAATAGCGGAGGAGACAGCGGACGCTGTTAAGAAATTAGCCGGAACCATAAGTAAAATCAGCAAAGAAAGAATCCATACAGAACTTAACAAAATACTTCTCTCAGACCATCCCGATTATCTTATGAAAGCTATGGAGCTTGGAATAACGGAGATTGTTTTTTCTGCCCTTAATGACCTTCCTGACAAAGAAACAGCCATGAAGCTGTTAATAAGGCTGCCAAAAGAACTTGTATACCGCTACGGTGCAGTTTTATTTGAACTCGGTAAAAAGAGAACAGTTGCGGTACTGCGTGAATTGAAATTAGACAATAATACCATAGATAATACCGGCAGGCTTGTAGATATGCATGGGATGGAGATAACGGAAGATAAACCTCTTATCAGACATCAGGCATCATCCTGTGGAGCAGCTATGTACAAAATGGCATTGAGATTTGAATACGAATTTTATATGGCAGCTGATGACAGGGATAAAGCCATGGCGCTTAAGAAACAGGAAGCACTCTTTAAGGAGATTCTTGAGAATGGGGACTGCCTTACATTAAAAGAACTTGCCGTAACCGGCAATGATTTGATTGAAGCCGGAATACATCCCGGAAAAGAAATTGGGAATATTTTGAAAAGCATGCTTGATGATGTACTTAACACCCCTGAACACAATACAAAAAAATATCTTTTTGACAACCATCTTCATATTTGAGCCTTTTTAATCATAAGATTAGAAAGCTACAAATATTTAGGTGGTTTTTTTTATGGCAGACAGAGGTCTTGATGTATTAGAAAAATATGATTTTGAGGTAAAAAGGACTTATAAGGGGCGGGGTGTTATTATGGTTGATACCGATAAAGGTCCCAGGGTTTTAAAAAATTACATAGGCAGCGGGAGACATCTGGAGTGGTGCGCTCAGGTGTTGGAAAAACTGAATGAAAGCGGGGTTATTATCGT
>ERZ1023899.213-NODE-213-length-11682-cov-6.800636_pt1 | contig 11682 bp, 5 predicted proteins | sample MGYA00380400_ERZ1023899 | MGnify/ENA primary metagenome ERZ1023899 (study PRJEB33179, sample SAMN07448996) | human gut metagenome | biome: Human-gut; feature: Human associated habitat; material: Faeces | host: Homo sapiens | place: India: Bhopal | collected...
CATCAGGAACAGCCTTGGATGAATCATCTATAACAAATCCACCCTTAAGAGCATCCTTTGACGAACCTGCCATCTGCGGAAGATTCTGTCTTGAAAGAACAAGTGCTGTAGGTGTGTCCTGATTTGTAAGGGCATAATACCAAGCTGCCGCTGTTTCAGTAGCATCACATGGACGATATACCGCAAACCCCGGCATTGAACGGAACATTGCAAGCTGTTCGATAGGTTCATGTGTAGGGCCATCCTCTCCGACACCGATACTGTCATGTGTAAGAACGTATGTCAAAGGAAGTTTCATAAGTGCCGAAAGTCTTGCCATTGGCTTAACATAATCACTGAATACAAAGAATGTAGATACAAAACTTCTTAATCCTCCGTGGAGCATCATACCATTACCGATAGCTGCCATAGCTATTTCCCTTACGCCAAAGTGCATATTGCTTCCCGCATAATTCTCAGCAGAAAAATCACCTGCACCTTCCATATATGTCTTGGTAGATGGTGCAAGGTCTGCAGCACCGCCCATAAGGTTAGGCATAACTTTTTTGGCTTTATTAAGTATTTTACCTGACACGCTTCTTGTTGCCTCAGGCTTATTGTCAAACGCCCAGAATTCTTCCGTATCAAGAACCTTTTCAGCAAGGTTTTTATCAAAATAAGTATCCCATAATTTTTTCATTTCAGGATATTTAGTACAGTATTCTTCAAAAAGAGAATTCCACTCTGCTTCTTTTTTTGCACCCTTCTTAGCAAGTTCTTTGTAATTTTCATATACTTCATCAGGTACATAGAAACTTTCATCCGATGGCCAGTTAAGGGTTTTTCTGAGTTCTGCCACATTATCAACCCCAAGAGGTTCTCCGTGGGCACTTGCTTTTCCTTCCTTTGCAGGACATCCAAAACCGATTTTTGTTTTAACTGTAATAAGTGAAGGTCTTGTTGTATCAGCCTTTGCTGCTTCTATCGCTGCTCCGATTTCTTCTATGTTGTTTCCGTCTTCGACAGTAATTGTCTGGAATCCGAATGACTCAAATCTTTTCTGAACATTTTCAGTAAATGCAATATTGGTACTTCCTTCAATGGAAATACTGTTAGAATCATATATAACAATAAGTTTATTAAGCTTTAATGTTCCTGCAAGTGACATTGCCTCAGAAGAAATTCCTTCCATCATACATCCGTCACCACCAAGTACGTATGTGTAATGGTTAACTACAGGATAGCCTTCTTTATTAAAAATTGCCGCAAGATGTGCCTCCGCAGCTGCCATTCCCACTGCCATTCCCATTCCGGCTCCGAGAGGTCCTGTTGTTGCCTCAACTCCTACCGTATGTCCATACTCCGGATGTCCCGGTGTTAATGAATCAAGCTGTCTGAAATTCATCAGATCTTCTTTGGTAAGACCGTATCCAAAGAGATGGAGAAGCGAATATAACAATGTGGAACCATGACCTCCTGAGAGGATGAATCTGTCTCTGTCAGCCCATTGAGGATTGGCAGGATTGTGATTCATATGATTGCCCCAAAGTTCATATCCGATTGCAGCACATCCTAATGGGAGTCCGGGATGACCCGAATTAGCTTTCTGTACAGCATCCGCTGCTAATACTCTGATGGCATTTACTGACATCTGTTCAAGATTTGTACTCATAATAAAAATTCCTTTCCGTTAAGGCCTGATGACCATTTATTTCAAAAAATGTTTTTCCTTTAAAGATATTAATCCATTCCTCTTCTTTCCAAAGAAGTTTCTGGATGATTTGCCGCACTTTATTATGGCGGAATCGACTATCTTCTTGACTTTTTCAATTTCTGTACCTTCATCATCACCATTAAGTTCATCAATTGATATATATAACCCTGAAAGCGCTCTTTCGTCAATAGCATATCCTTTAACTCTGGCATATTCCGTTGCAACGTCAACAAGTTCATTAACGGAATAGTGCTTAAGTTCCAGCTTGTAATCAAATTTATCCCTGAGGCTTTCGCAATTATAAAACAGTCTTTTTAATGCAAATTCCTCACCTGTAAAAATAACAAGCATTGAAGCTGTATCGGTTTCCATAAACTGATTAAGTTCTTCAACCACATCCCTGTTGAGTTTCTCTGCATTTTCAACAATAAGTGTTGTGCCTTTTATCTTATCAGCCGATGCGGCAACACCTTTTGCATTCAGGACTTCTGCTCTTGTTTTTGCAATCTTCAGTTCCCTCTGTTCGTCATTGGCATGCAATGATTTAAAAAGATTAATCGCAAATCCTGTTTTATCAGTGTCTTTTTTCCCGATTATGATTATATTTCCATGTCTTGAAGTACCATCCGGAATCTCATGTCTCTTTCCGTTAATAAAATGGAGAATGGAATCTTCCATTCCGTTCATAAAAAGATACTTCTTAATGTACTTTCTTGTATTATCGTCAAGCTCGTCCATTGAATCCTCCGGACTGTACTCTTCTTCCTCCGTAACATCATAAGACTCATCGGCATATCCGTTAATTTCCTGTTCTGCTTCGGAAATTGCAGCTCTTGTAATACTGTTAATGGCTTCATCAAGCTCAATGGTATTGTCTGTATGTCTGTTTTCTATCGTTGTTTTTAATAAATCATCTATTGTTGCCGCCGGCTCTTCAACCGGATCATTCATGTGTTCAAGATAGTATAACAAATCAACCTGTCCCTCAATAGGAGGTTCTTCAAGATTCAGTTCCATCTGGACAGGTATTCTGTCCTCCCCGACTTCCGGTTTAAAATCCTCCGGTACAGTCTCTCTGATATCTGTCTCTTCAGGTATTGTCTCCTGTTTCTCAACAGTTTCAACCATTTCCTGTTCTTCTGCTGCTTCAGGGATATATTCTTCCTTATATTCAGTCTGTTCATCATGCTCAGGAATCATAGGGTCATCTTCCCGCATCTCTGATTTAATTTTATTCCAATGGTGGGTATTGATTATGATTTCTCTTGTAGGCTCGTCAACAAGTTCATCATCCCCTGACATCTGAAGTTCAATCACTTCAACATTAACCGGTTCTGCTGTTGCCGCCATATCATCATCTATTATTGTATCATATTCAGGTGTATCTTCTGTTTTCTCTTCTTCATCTTCTTGCGCAGGCTGAGACACTTTATCGGCAGTTTCTTCATCTGCGGATTCTTCCGGTACAGTCTCTTCCGGTTCAGCTTCTTCCGGTACAGCTTCTTCCGGTACGGTCTCTTCCGTTTTCTGTTCCTTTACCGGACTGAGTACATCATTCCCGTCGTCATTTTTATCATCATTTTGAAAAATTTCCTTAAGGCTGTTGGCAAGATCATTCTGTAGTGTCTGTGTATCATAAATATCCGGTCTGGCGAGTGGGACACTTATCTCATCATCATTTGTCTCGTCATGGCTTATTTCCTTCATGCTCTCTCTGGCTGATTTCATTTCGTATTCATCATAGTTTCCTGAAAAGCCTGCTTCATATACAAGACCGGCTTTGTCAAACTTGTCCATTATGTTGAGTTTCTCCTGCTGTGCAGGGGTAAGAGAGGCATATTTCTTTTTGAGCTTCAATGCCTTATAAACATACTCTCCATCTCCGAACCAGAGTATAAGGTCATCACATTCTTTAATACACTCTTCTATTCTTCCAACCTCAGCATAAAGGCTTGCCAGTTCGTATCCGAAATTCTCATCCTGTTCATTATCTCTGTATTCTTCAAGAACTTTTATCAATTCCTCAGGAGGAACATTCTTAGCCTTGTCAAGTTCATATAAAAGGACATATCTGTTCATATCTGTGGGAGCCATTTCCACAAATTCATTATACAGATCCTCTGCTTCTTCATAATCTTCAAGTCTTATGGAAAGTTCTGTCATTTTAAAAACAAGGCTTCTGCCTCCAAGGTTACGGTTATAGGCATAAATGCATATATTTCTCGCTTCCTTAATTCGTTCTGCCTTTTCGTATACTTCTTCCGCCGTCATAAGCTCTGACCACTTCTTAACCTTCCGCCATTCAATGGTATCCGCTATATCCGCCGCTTCATTATACTGCTTTTCTGATTTAAGCTTCTCTATCTGTTCTAATTTAATTCCATATTCTACTTTATCCAAAGCGTTCACCTCTAATACTACGCATAAATCCTAAATAATTCTATCACATGGCTATGTCAATTTCAATCAAGTTTTAAAGTGGTTTGTGTGAATTCCGTTACATTGTAATCAGAATCCTCTGTATTTACCTGACTTCTGTAATCCACCACAACTGTCTGCTGCCTGTCACCGGCCATTTTCTGGCCCAGTATATAATTCACATCAAACATCCTCGTAATTGCAGGTGTCGCTCCTCTTGCCGGAACGATAAGCTGCACATGATTGGTTTTGAGCAGTTTAAAAATCGGTTCCCAGATGTATATATCTTTTGCCGCACCAAACGGATTATCAATAAAAATTGTATTTCCTGAAATTCCCATATCATAGGACGAATTTATGCTGGATATATAGTGAATAACCGAAATTAAAAACTGGATATAAATTCCTTGTGACTGGCCTGTACTTCCCACAGCTTCCTCGTATTTTAAGTATCTGCTCCTGTCCTTGATATGTTCCCTTTTATACAGGCATAATCTTATACTATTCATATCGCTTACAATTACTGAAAACAATTTTTTCCACGATAACTGGTTTTTGATATATTTTAATTTATCGTCCTGTGTGTCAAAAATATCAGCTCTTGCTATTGTATCGTTTATGTATGTTGTCATTTTTTCCTTATAAAGTTCCTCTTTTATATAAGGAATCTGTAACGTAATTACAGGAACGGATTCTCCGTCAAGATTTATCTTTGAGAGCTTTGGCAGTCGTTCTAACTCTGTACGGATATTGCTGCAAATCTGGATACAACGTTCTTCAAAATTATCAGCAATCTGCTGTAAGTCTCTTATGCCCTGCTCCACATTGTCCCTTTCAAGTGCAATATAATCCGAAGTTTCCCTAAGGCCATTTACCATATCTTCCACATCTTCTGCGGTTTCCGGTGCATTAAGACTCAGTTTGATTTCCGCCGCAAGGTCATAAGCCTCCAGTCCGTACAAATCATCGGATAACTTTTGTTTATCATTAAGAAACGCAGTTTTCTTACGCTGTTCATCACGTTTTAATCTGTCATAATTCTTTTCAATTTCTTCATAATTCTCAGTGATATCGTCATCCACAGCAATATTTTCATCCGTCAGTCCGTCCTCCGGTATATAAATTCCCATGGTCCGGAATATTCTCCCGATATCCCTCTCCATTACAATAAGATCCCTGTTATTCTCATCAATATTTTTCAATTCTTTCTCAATATTCTGTATTTCCGATGTAATAGAAGATATTTCCTGACGTCCGGTAACAATATACGCCTGAGGGTCATTAAATTTTTCCCTGATAAATTCACCGTATTGTTCTTCATATAGTTTCTTTCCGTGCCATATACTTCCTTCAATACGGTTCTTCTGTGCCTGTTCGGAATTAATTATTCCGTCGGTTTTGTCAATTTCAGATTTAATTTTATCAAGCTGATTCTTGATTACTAACCTTTCATCAACAGATGCCTTTGAAAAAAGACCTTCGTCTTTTGCTTTTTTTGCCTCATCTAAGGTAAAACCATAATATTTAAGATTATCAATATTTTTCTTAATAAGGGCATCATAATGTGCAAGCTGTTTTTCTTTATCAGCAAGTTCTCCTATTTCATCAGATATGATTTTTCTCAAAGCCCCTGCCCTGGTATTGATTTCAGCTTCTTCAATATCCGGTTCTTTTGCTTCTCCGTTGAAATAAGACTCGAACTTTTCCTTATATTCCTTGTTGATTGAAGCGGCTTCCTCTTCAAAACTTTTTCTTATATTTTCTTTTTCCGTAAGCAGGGCATCAAATGACCTGACTTTTCTTGACAGTTCTGCGTGTTCCTTTGTAAGCCCGCCTGTAAGTTTTTCACAAGTTCTTGTTTCATCATATAAGGAAGCCAGTCTGTCGGTATTCTCTTTTATTTTTTTATACAGCAAAAGATTGTCTGCTGTTTCACCACTATGTGCCTGCTCTCTTTCCAAAGAAGTCCGGTAACTTTCAAGACGCTTTTTTGACATTTCCATATCGTCACTAATCCTGCCAAGATATGATATAAGTCTCTCTTTTTCTTCTTTTAAGTCCTCCGGCACTCCGTAAGAGGTGCTGTCATTAAGTTTATTTTCTGCATATTGGCAAAAATACAAATCTTTGCTTATAACATTATATTTATCATTTAATCTTGCAAGCATGTCCTTTTCTTTGTCAATATCTTCACTTATTTTTATAAGCTCGGAATTAGCACCTGTCCCGTTAAATATAAATGATAAATCATGACACGCACCTACCATGTTTTCTTTACAGACTCTTAAAATATTATCTTTTTTTATAATAGGAATAATATAAGAGCCTGTGTTAAGGGAATAAAGCATTTCGTCATGTTTTATTTCTTCATAACTGTCCCCGGCAAAAATCATATAAGGCAGCATCGGATTTTCCGCAATATAATCACTGCGTTCATTTTCATCCATTAGTGCAATATACTCGGCGCCGCTTTTCACGTCATCGTATCTGCTTTTCAGATATGAAAGGACTTCTTCATAACATCTGTCATATTCCGGAAGTTTATTCTCACTTATTGCTTTTTCGTAATTGCCAAGATACTTAATTCTGCCTTTTACTTCAACGATATTTTCGGTAATCTCGGCTAACACCTTTTCTATTTTTTCAATAAGCTGCTCAATATCATTCTCACCGTATACATTTTTAATCTGGTTTAAATCTTTTAGAAGCTGCTGTTCTTTTTCATACAGTATTGCAGCCCTTTCTTCTTCATTTTTTATAAAGGATATTTCTGTTTCTGTCTTAAGATATTCCCTGTTTAAATCAGAAATATTATTTTCTTCCTCCGAAATATGGGAGGTGTAACCGGATAAAGCCTTGTCAGATGATTTAAGCATATCTTCCGCTTTGGAAATTATGTCTTCAATGCCGGCATTGGATGTAAGATTACATCTTAGCATAAGCTCATCCGTATTTTTATTCAGTTCTTCAATTTCATTTTTAAGCTGTTTTAACTGCCCCTGATTTTTGTTGATTTCACCATAAACATTAAGCTTTTTATCGGCTGCCTCATCCCGCTCTGCGCATACCTTCTCTGTTAAAGTTTTGATTTCGTCAATCCTTGCTTCCAATTCCGTTGTTTTTCTGTCAACAATTGTTTTCTTAAACGCTGCAAGTTCTGATAACTCTTTTAAAACATCTTCCCGGTTCCATGTGCTGTTGGATATCAGTTCTTTAAGTTCATCGTATCTTGCCTTGTTTTCAACGTAATCAAAATAATCCGAAGCCGCTTTTACATATCTAAGATTCTCTTTAAGCCTGTCATAAGAAGATAAAAGCGTCTCTTTCTCTGCTGCCGTTTCGGCAATCAGCTTCTCTAACTGTTCAAGTTCAACCGTCTCAGTCTCGATTTCCGCAATGGCTGTACGTCTTTTGATTTCGTTAATATGTTCTGCAAGTTCTTCTTTTCTGTTACCAAGTTCTTCTGTCTTTGCCCTTTCTCCCGCAAGTCTCTTCCTGCATACGCAAAGGCATCGCATAAGTTCATTCTCTGTCTTTTTCTTTTCCTCAAATATTCTTTTATATTCACCCATCTTATCGGTAAATATATTAATAAGTCTTATCTGCTCGTCATATTTATCTATGTCTGTTTTTCGTTTTGACAGCTCCGTCAGTTTTTCCTTCATATCAAAAAGTGTCTTTGCCATCTGGGAATCGTCTTCATTGCCCTTACGAATTCTGTTATTATATGACTTTTCTATAATTCCCTCTATCAAAAGGTCCTCTATAACTTTCCTGGTCGTCTTATAATTGGTCTCAAAATATGTACGCACATGACCTTCGGTCTTGTTAATTCCACGGATGATTTCCCACTGGCTCTCATGAAGTCCGTACTCACTTATAAAATTCTGGTAATCTCCCTTTCTTTCAAAAATCCTTACTTCGATGCCATAATCTTTTTTCTCCAAATCCCTTAGATATGATTTAAGACCGTTGTAGGTAATGCGTTCATTACCTTTACTGAGTGGGAGATTTTTTATGTCGTTATCTCCGAATTCTTTATAAAAAATACAGTAGTTAAAATATTCGATATTGGCAGTTTCGTTCTTCCTTTCGGCATTGTCCGAATTCTCCTTTGCCTTTCTTGCACAGAATCCCGTAGTCATATATTTCATTCCATTTTTAACACAACCTGCATCCAGTTTCCATTCTATGAGCGAATGTATCGTAGTGTTATCACAGCCCGGTCTGAAAAGTTTCTCTATCGGCTGTTTATCGTCAAGGGTACAGTTAGGAATCATATTCTGTAAAAGCAGAAGCATTAACACACTTTTACCGCCGCCGTTTGCAAGGTCATAAATAGTATTCCTGCATGAAAATCTCATAAAAAAATCATCATAATACTGTGTGCCGAAATTATATTTTACATTGTTTACTCTGATTCTGTTAATCTGTGGCATTTTCGTCCTCCCTGTTTAAAATTTCATATAAACGTCCTTTATTTTCTTCAAAATATTTTTCTGCCATTGCTTTAAACCTGTCTGTAGGATAGTATTTTTCATTGGTTTCAACAAAAAGTGCCTGTGCCGTCAAAAAATTAAATGTCAGTTTCACGTACCCTGTCCTTGAATTTCTGGCTGCCCTCACGCTGCCTTTGTCTTCAATGCTCACAATCGGAAGCTCATCCCATAAAAGGGCAAGGGCTTTGAAAGAATCTTTTTCATCCTCATCCTGTGTAACGCCGATGTCGTGGTTAATAATTCCGTGAAGTGAAGCATCCACCGATTTAATAACATCTTCTATCCTTATGTATTCAAGATATGTTGCACTTGAAGAATCCTTGTAAAACTCAGTGATAATATTATATATAATAAAATAAACCATAAAAAGCTCTTTATTAACCCTTAATCCCATAAGCCTTTTCAATTCCTCGTTGGAATATCCGAACACACGGTTTTTCACGCCTGCACTTATGAAAAGTGTATCATTATACTCATAGAGATTAAGATTAAGTGCCTTGCAGGTTTCGGTAATGATATCGTACACCTCAGAATTGTTGCAGTATTCTTCGTAAAGCATGGTATTTGATTTTCTTCCCACTTCCTCACCTGTGATTAATTTTGACACTATATCAAGTGCCTTGTTTAAGTTTCTGTTTTCCATGAATTGCCTCACTTATACTAATATAATTCTGAAATTGGTAACGTTTGCAATATGGGAAGTCTCTATCTCTTCTTCCTCTCCGCCTGCAAGTTCCAGATAAAAATGCATTCCTATAAATTCCGAAAATTCCGGTTCATTCATATATTCTTTAATCATCGCATCAAGAAATGTGTCCTCCGATGCTTCGCCCTGTTCCAGCACATATTCTTTTTTCTCGCAAAGATGAATGAGAAACGTATAGTAATCCCCGTTTTCAAGCGCTTTGTCGGACAAAATATTTCTGACCTGCTCATTGTATTCGGTAAACATAACTGTCTTTTTTTCTTTTAACAATCTTAAAAGAATCAAAAATAAAGTTCTGGTATTTCTGTTAAATCTTCTCTCGTCAAGTTCGTCTTCAAAAACGATATCTTTTTCAGTCAATTCAACCTTTTTCTCCGGTTTTTCTTCATTTTCAGGTCTATAACTTAACAAATCCTCCACTTTACCCACATCAAAAGTCTTTTTGATATTAAGCATAAAAAATGGTGCCGCAATGTACTCTAATATATCCGTTCTGTCTTCTTTTATAATCCGGTTCATAATTCCTTTGAAGTCAAAACGTGTCCTTAACCTTGTAAGTTTGCCTTTTTTAATTATTTCATCTGCTTTAATGCCAAGCTCCGTACAGGCTTTTAAAAGCTCGCTGTGATTGTTCATGGCAACCTTAAGTTCCGTATCCAGCCTGTGGATTTCCCTTCCCGTTCTGAAACTTTCACCCTGTACCGGGTTAATATCGTTTTCTGTTCTCTTTAGTGCAGTTTCAATAAGCTCCTTATTTTTAACAAAGAGCTTCTGTTCTTCATCAAACCACTTTATTCCCGTATTAAAAAACTCCTTATAGCTGTCAAGTCCCGCAAAAATATCAGTTGTGAGAAGTTCCATAACCTGATTTTTCTTTATTCTCAACCGCTTTACTTCTTCGTTAATTCTTCTTACGACTTCAGTTCCGCCCTTAAAATCTTTAGACTTAATCATCTTTTCCAGGAGAAGCTGCTCCACGCTTATACGGCTTTTGTCCCTTATTTCCTTGGTATCAAGATAAAATTCTATTCCCTCCGGACTTATGGAATACCATACAACTCCGTCTTCTATTCTGCTTTCAAGCAGCCTGACCCTCGAAGTCTTTTTAATTCTGTCCACCGGGTCATAGTAAACAAATGAAAAAGGTCTGCCGTCATTCTTCAATTTATCAAAAACAAAGTCCGTAAGTTCCTTATATTCCCTGTCCCCTGCTACTATTCCAAAATCCCTTAAAATACAGGATTTCATAAAAGTTGCATATTCAGGGTATGTAACTTCACGTTCTTTAAAATTATTTTCTTCAATAAAAAAGCGTAGCACAGCCATAATAATATAACCCATATCCAGCCTGTCCTCATACCGTCCTTCCATAAACCATGAAAAAGAGGTCTTTGCCAGTTCAAAAAATGGATAATATTTTTTCAGGTTGAGCATACGCTCTCTATGATCTGTTATTATTTCATTAACTAAAATATGTTCCTTACGCATCAGTACCCAAACCCCGTTACAGTTCAGTACGCCCTTCAAGGGCTCTTAATAATGTTACTTCATCAATATATTCAAGGTCTCCGCCAACCGGAACACCACTGGCAATTCTTGTTACCTTAATTCCGGTAGGTTTAATCAGTTTGGAAAGGTACATTGCCGTTGCTTCTCCTTCAAGACTGGAATTGGTAGCTATGATTACCTCATCCACATCTCCCTGCAGTCTGACTAAAAGCTCTTTAATCTTTATGTCGTTCGGTCCTATTCCAAGCATAGGTGAAATTGCACCATGGAGAACATGATACACACCTTTGTATTTTCCCGTTTTCTCATAGGCTACCAAGTCCCTCACGTTCTCAACTACCATAATAACCTTGTGGTTGCGTTCGGGATTGCCGCATATATTGCACTCATCCCTGTCCGTAAGAGTCTGACAGGTCTTACAATATCTGATATTGTGTTTTGCATCAACAATAGCCTTTGCTAAACCGTCCGCCCTTTCTTCGGGCATATTAATGATATGGAAAGCAAGGCGTTGTGCTGTCTTAGCTCCAACGCCCGGCAATGCTGATAATTCTTCAATTAATCTGCTTAACTGGCTTCCGTAATAGTCCATTAGAATGGAAATCCTCCTCCGAGACCACCAAGTCCACCTGTAATCTTAGACATTGACTCCTGTGAATAGTCTTCAACCTGTCTTATTGCTTCATTAGTGGCAGCCATAATTAAATCTTCTAACATTTCAATATCGTCAGGGTCTACAACTTCCGGCTGTAATTTAACCTTGGTTACTTCTTTCTTTCCTGATATTGTTACTTCTACGGCTCCGCCGCCTGCTCCTGCCGTAAATTCTTTTTCTTCATGTTCTTTCGGCTGTTCTT
>ERZ1023899.232-NODE-232-length-11229-cov-10.611509_pt1 | contig 11229 bp, 11 predicted proteins | sample MGYA00380400_ERZ1023899 | MGnify/ENA primary metagenome ERZ1023899 (study PRJEB33179, sample SAMN07448996) | human gut metagenome | biome: Human-gut; feature: Human associated habitat; material: Faeces | host: Homo sapiens | place: India: Bhopal | collected...
TTAGGAGTGAGGAGTGAGGAGTGAGGAGTGAGGAGTGAGGAGTGAGGAGTGAGGAGTGAAGGTGGCGGCGCATAAAATTATGGAAGCGCCGCGGAGGTTTGAAACTAGCGGTTTTCTCGTATCGCAAACCTAATCCCTAGCTACTAATCCCTAGTCATTCGAAGCTACTCATCCCTGCTTTCAAACTTCAGGGTTCAGGGTTTTGGCGGCGGCTTCGCCGCAATATAAATAGGTCGATGCCCGAAGGTCAGCGGGCAGACGTCTAATGTCTAATGTCTCCTAGTCTCCCTGTGCCACCAATCCCTAGCCACTAATCCCTAATCCCTAGCTACTAGCCACTAGCTCCCCTTCGATTTCCACAATAGCATCCCGCTTCCTGCTACGATGAGCACGCCGCCGATCCAGGATGCCGGGGTCAGGACCTCTCCCCAGAGCGCCCAGCCCGCCACGATATGAAAGAGGACGCCGGTGTACATGACAAAGGTGACGATCATCGGATGGATGTGCGTCGCCCCCCATGTGAAGCAGACCTGTGCAAAAATGGCAGAGAAGGACAGGGCAAAGAGCCAGAGGCATTCTGCCGCATCAGGTATCCGAAGATCCTCTCCGAGCATCAGCAAAAGACCGCCTGCCATGCTGTAGAACTGAAAATAAAAAACGATCTCTCCGCCGGAGTGGCCGCCCTTTTCATTGAGCCTGCCGATGCAGGTGTAGGCGCACGCCGAGCAGAAGGCCGATACGATGCCGACGAGTGCGTAACCGTTAAAGGAGGAGTAATCCCAGATCCTCAGCACCACCGCCGCACCGAGAGCGATGATGAAGAGCCAGACACGCACCTGCCCATGCGGCGTGGTCTTTAGGAAGATCGGCGAAAGGATGCACATGAAGAACGCGGCGAGCTGGACAAGGATCTCCGCATCGCCCAGTGTCAGCCCCTTGAGACAGAAGAAAAAGAGCAGGATGCCCATCCCGCCAAAGATGCCGCGCGTATGAAGGAGCAGTCTGTCCTTCCCGGAAAAAAGCGGGAGCGACTCTCTCTTCGCGATGAGCGGCAGGAAGAAGAGCCCCACGAGGCCGCGTACGAACGTCAGCTCGCCGGTCCCCAGGTAAGAGACCGCTTTCGCAGACACATCCATCAGTGTGAAAAGAAGCGCGGCCAGGATCGAGGCAAGGATGCCGAGTGTCATAGAAGAAGGTTTTGTAGTCATGATTGGGTTCAATAGGTTCAGGGTTAGTCCGTGGGGCGGGACGCCCATGAATTGCGGATGAACGCTTTGCTCGAATGAAAAATTAGAAATGAGAAATTAGAAATGGTGGTGCGGCGCATAAAAACAGGGAAGCGCCGCGAATATTTATGGGGCGATGCCTGAAGGTCTCTTGATAGCAGGTTTCCCTCGTATCGTCAGCCTTCCCCTCGAGGGGAAGATGCCCCGAAGGGGCGGATAGGGCACAGGCGGTATGAAAGACAGATGAGGAAAGCGGAACAGCGCGGCACATGTGGGGAAAGCGTGAGTTCCTGACTGCGAATGACAAAGATTTCTCGCTTGCGCTCGAAATGACGATACGGGAGTCTGATGTCTCCTAGTTTCTTAGTCACAAGTCACAAATCACTTGAGATTTCTAATCCCCAATCCCTAATCCCTAGCCACTCATTCCCAATCACCAGTCACTGCTTCCGAGATTCTCAAAAACCTGCGAAAAATCTTGAACAATTCTTGAAAAAAGTATATAATTAACTAGTTATCATGAATACATATATAACGGCATCGCGGGGACGGAGCTTTGCATCGGGGGCATTCCGGCCGCTTCCTGCCGTGATCTTTCTTTCTCATGAAAGGTACTCATCGTGAATAGAAAACAGCACACCATACAGAAATCCGTCACCTACAAAGGCAATGGCCTGCACTCCGGGCTGCCTGTGACCATGACCATGCATCCGGCCAAAGCAGGGACGGGCATCCTCTTCCGGAGAAGCGATCTCCCGGGCGCACCGACAGTCGCTGCGAAGAGCCAGAATATCACCAATACCATGCGCGCGACTACGCTCGAGGACGGCGCGGCGAAGGTCTTCACCGTCGAGCATGTCCTCTCCGCACTCTTTGCGCTCCACATCGACAACTGCCTGATCGAGATGGACTCTGCCGAGCCGCCGGTCGGAGACGGTTCGTCCAAGACCTTTGTCGACATGGTGCTCGAAGGCGGCATCGAAGAGCAGGAAGAGACCATCCCGGTCCTCACGCTGGATCACAGTGTCGCTGTCTATGAGGGCGATAAGAAATTCATCGCGGCGCTCCCCTATGATGGCCTTCGTGTGACCTTCACATCCATGAATCCGCACCCGCTGCTCGGCTGCCAGACGCTGGATGTGATCCTTGATGAAGAGAGCTACCGCAAGGAGATCTCTCCTGCCCGCACCATCGGCTTCACATGGGAGCTTGAAGCCATGAGAAAGATGGGGCTTGGTAAAGGCGGCACGCTGGAAAATGCGGTCGTCTACTCCGAAGACAAATGTCTCTCGAAGCTCCGCTTTCAGGATGAACTGGTCCGTCACAAGATCTTGGATATCTTGGGCGACATTTCCCTCGTAGGGCCGTTGCAGGCGCACATCATCGCCGTTCTCGGCAGCCACAAGCTGAATGCCGAGTTGTCCGAAAAGCTGCAGGCTCTGAAGAAATAATAATGAATCCCCTCTTCTATCCTTGGAGGAAACCCTTTGCCTGCGAGCGATAGTCCTATTATCGATAAGAACCCCGTCATTTTCAAGGAGGAAACACTTATGGAACTCAACGTAGAAGAAATCATGGAAATCCTGCCGCATCGCTACCCGATGCTCCTGGTCGACAAGATTACCGAACTGGTCCCGATGGACTATGCGATCGGCGTGAAATCCGTCACCATGAATGAACCATTTTTCCAGGGACATTTCCCGGGACATCCCGTCATGCCGGGCGCTCTCATCTGTGAAGCCATGGCGCAGGTCGGCGGCGTAGCGCTCCAGTATCCGGAAGAAAACAGAGGCCTCATCCCGATGTTCACCGGTATGGACCATGTCCGTTTCCGCTCTCCGGTCCTCCCCGGCGACCAGATGGTCACCAAGGCTGTCATCAAGAAGATCATCGGCCGCATGGGCAAGGTTCACTGCGAATGCTCGGTCGATGGCGTGCACAAGGCAGAAGCGGACTTCCTCTTCTATCTTCTCGACCCGAATGAAGGCCCGGAAGATAAGAAATAAAAGGGCAGAAGGGATCGCCAGCATCATTCCGGCTGCCGTTTGACACTTTTTCAAAAATTGAAAATGGTTAAAAATCAGCGAAATAGAGAGAAAATAATAATAAACGGCGACAGAACGCCGGATTTCGCTTGAAATGGAAGTATAATTCGACTGCTTGCGAACGGATTATGTATTATGAAAACTTAAATTCGCCTTCGGGCGATCAAAAGATCAGTGCAAGCTGTCATAAAGGGGAAAGAACAATGGAACTCAAAGTCTTGAAAAATGAGGCACCGGATATCCATCCGTCGGCCGTGATTCATCCGAGTGCGATCATTCACAAGAATGTCGTCATCGGTGCGTATGCCTATATCGGAGAAAACTGCGAGATCGGCGAAGGCACCATCATCGGGCCGCACGCTGTCATCGCGAAGAATGTCCGCATGGGCAAAGAGAATCACATTTATCCGCATGCGGTCATTGGAGAAGACCCGCAGGATCTGAAATTCGAAGACGAATACAGCACCGTCGTCATCGGCGATCACAATCTTCTCCGTGAATACGTCACCATTCACAGAGCGACCGGGGAGAACTGCGAGACACGCATCGGCTCTTACAATATGCTGCAGGCCTATACCCACGTCGCACATAACTGCTGCTTCGGCGACCACATCGTCATGTCTTCCTTCTCGGGCGCGGCAGGCCATGTCACTGTCGAAGACCATGCCGTCATCGGCGGCATGAGCGGCCTTCACCAGTTCGTCAAGATCGGCGCCTGTGCTATGGTCGGCGGCATGTCCAAGATCGTGCAGGACGTCTGCCCTTATGTCATCGCAGATGGCAATCCGGCCCGCGTCGTAGGGCTGAACAGCGTCGGACTTTCCAGAAATGGCATCACGCCGGAAGGCAAGAGCCTCCTCAAGAAGGCCTATCGCATCATTTTCCGCTCCGGTATGAAGCTCTCTGAAGCCATCGAAGAAATGGAACAGGACTTCCCGTCCACACCGGAGGTGGAGCATCTTCTCCGCTTCCTGCGCAACTGTGAACGCGGCCTCTGCCGTACCAGAGAAAGAGACAGATAAAAAAAGCCATCAAAAAAGCACCCGCAGCGTACCCCTTCGCTGCGGGTGCTTTTGATTTGTCGTGCTAAGACCATCTCATTTTCCTGAAAAACGTCGGGGAAAAGTGAGGAGTGAGAAGTGAGGAGTGAGGAGTGGAGGAAGGGGCGCGCAATTCATAAAGCGCCCCAATACCCCTTTATATGAAATTCCGCGGCGCTTCCTTATTGTTATGCGCCGCACCACCATTTCGCATTTCTCATTTCTAATTTCTCATTCGCGCAAGACTTTCAAACGCAATCAGGGGGGCGGCACGCCCTAACCTTGAATCCGCTTTTATATTTTCCCGATCGCGATCGACACGACACCTTCGGAGTAGGGCGCGATGTCGTAGGGCTGATAAATGGCATAGACCACACGGTTCTTCCCGACGTAGAAATTGGTCGGAAGCTCCGTCACGGCATGATCGTCGAAGAGATGAATGTTCTTCTTCTTCGCAGTCACCTCGATGCACTGGTTCACATCATAGACCGTGAGATCAGGAAGGATATCCTTCAGAGAGAGGAGATCGCCGGCGCTGTTCCATGTGAGCCCCTTGGCGTGCGTTTCGCCATGCGCGGCACCGGCGCGGAGCATCTGAGAGATGAGGACGATGCTCGTGATGCCCTGCGTGTTATTGATGTAGTTGCCGATCATCCCTTCATGCCAGGTCATCCAGCCAAGCGTCTTGCCATATTCATTCTCCTTGCGGAGAGACGCCGTGAAGTCAGCCTTTTCGCGGCCGATGACGGCATTCACCTTGCCGGCGTACTCCGCATTGTTGGCCTGCGAGAGGAGATAGGGCGTCTTCATCACCGCATGGTCTGTGTCGAAGGCATCCGTGCGGAAAGCGCCCGAGCGTTCCTGGGCTGTCGTCCCCAGTCCCGGCCAGAGCGAAGCCTCCGCAGAAGGCATCGCCAAAAGAAGCGCACCGGTGAGCGCGAAGATGGAGAGATACTTTGTGAGTTTCATGGGAAAGCCCCCTTTCTTTTCTTCATTATAGCATAAAGGAGGGGTTCGAGGTTCAGGGTTAGCCCATGGGGCGGCTCCGCCCACTGATTATGAATGAAAGCTTTGCGAGAATGAGGAATGAGGAATGAAGGTGGCGGCTTCGCCGAGATCGATGACGGGATCGCAGCTGTTCTGGCATTCGTTATCTCACATATGACGTTTCTCGTCGCTCAGGATGACGAAACGGGGCGATGTCCGAAAGTGGCATTCAAGTCACTTGAGATTTCTAATCCCTAATCCCTAGCTACTCATCGCGGCTTTCAAATGGAATCAAAGGGCAGCACGCCCCACGGGTGAACCCCGAACTCTTTTTTATGCTACAATAAAATAAACACATCATCATTTTTCCAAGGAGGCTCACTATGAATCCACGGGAACGGATCGAAGAGAGAGAATACGATGTCCTGTCGCCGCGCGCCTTTCATGTGAAGGAGGCGAAGCGGGCGCATGCGGAGGCGAAGGATCCGCTCCGAACGGACTTTGCGCGGGATCGTGACCGCATCCTCCACAGCAATTCCTTCCGGCGGATGAAGCACAAGACGCAGGTCTACATTGCGCCGCAGGGCGATCATTATCGGACGCGGATGACGCACACCCTCGAGGTCGCACAGATCGGGCGGACGATGGCGCGCGCACTGTCCCTGAATGAAGACCTCGTGGAGGCGATCGCACTCGGACATGACCTTGGGCACACGCCCTTTGGCCACGTCGGGGAGCAGGCGCTCAAGGAGATCTATGGCCATTTCGAGCATAATGAGCAGAGCGTCCGCATCGCAGAGAGGCTCGAACGGGACGGTGCGGGGCTGAATCTGACGCTCCCTGTGCTCGACGGCATGTTGAACCACTGCGGGCCGCTCAAGGCGCACACACTCGAAGGCAGTCTGATCAAGTATGCCGATCGCATCGCCTACCTCTGCCACGACTATGAGGATGCGGAGTCCATGGGGCTCATCACTGCGACGGATGTGCCCGAGGAGATCCGCCGCCGCATCGGGACGACGCACTCCTCCATGATCACTGCGATGGTGACTGACGTCGTGGAGCATTCGATGCAGGATGAGGCGGATGGCATCCATATGTGTGAGGAGGGCGACAGGATCCTTTTGGATTTCAGGAAATTCATGTTCCGTGCCGTCTATATGTCGGATAACCTCATCCCCGATCGCAATCGCGGAAGCCATGTGGTGAAGATGCTCTTTTCCTATTACACGGAGAGGGCCAAGTCAGGGGCCTGCTACGATCGTCTTCCGGAGAAGCAGCTCCGCCTCGCCGGGGGCGACATTCCCCGTGCGGCTGTCGACTACATCTCAGGGCTGACTGATAATTTCGCCATCAATCTTTATGAAGACATCTTCGTGCCGAGGTATTGGACGTTCAAAAAGGGGTAGCCCTGGGGCGTGCTGCCCCTTGATTGTGGATGAAAGCTTTGCTCGAATGAGAAATTAGAAATGAGAAATTAGAAATGTTGGTGCGGCGCATAATAATGAGAAAGCGCCGCAAACATAAAAGTCGTTTTTTGTGCAATAAGACGTATGATATACTATACACGTCACACTGCAACTCCCCATGCATAGTCTTGTGACTGAAGGGAGGTGCTTTTGCGAATGCTGGAATCATTTTTTCTCTTGGTCGCAGCAAGTGTAGTCGCGTACTACATTTGCAAATGGCTTGACCGGTAAAGGGGCAGTGAGTGATAAGCCGAAGCTTATTCTTGTGCTTTGAACAAGAAGAGCCCCCTTGAGATGGTCGAGATCTCAAGGGGGCTCATTCTTTTGTGCTTTTACGGATGCTGGAATCCATTTCGCATCCTCATTGTAGCACGATCACATGGGACGGTCAAGAACTCTTGGGCATGCATGGCGATAGCTTCCTTGAGATCTCTGAGAATTAGGGGTGTCAGGTGACTGGTTATTCAATGCTGCCTTCGGTCATTGCCGTTTACAAAAATCGACGCTCGGCTGCTGCCCTAAATCACCTGCTTGAGACGCATTTTCCGCTCTCTTTCATGCCGTGAGTGCCCTATCCGCCCCTTCGGGGCACCTTCCCCTCGAGGGGAAGGCTTATGCCAATCGGCGAAGCCGCCACCTTCATTCCTCATTCGAGTAGAGTCTCATCCATAATCAAGGGGCACCCTGCCCCAAGGGCTAACCCCAAATCCATCCTCTTCCCCGTTTGACAGTCCGCTTCATTTGCGATAAAATGTTTTCTATACATTTAAATCTATCGATGATAGGCGGCGGACAGAAACGGCGCACGTGGACTGGAAGAAGAGGGGTTTTGTTATGGATTTTCAGCCAAGTTATAAAGAGTTTGCATTGATTTTCAAAGCGCTTTCCGATGAGACGCGACTGCGGGTGATCGACATGCTGTCATGCCGGGAAATGTCTGCCTGCGACATTCTTTCGAATTTCACGCTGTCGCAGTCGACGCTGTCTTATCACATGAAGATCCTGATCGAGTCCGGCGTGGTGAATGCGCGCCGCGAGGGTCTGTGGACGAAGTACAGGATCAATGATGAGACCTTTACGAAGCTGATGGATTTCCTGCCCGAGCTGTACAAGCTGAAGGACAAGTGCATCTGCGAGCAGATCAAGTACTGCAAGGCGGAAGCACCGGAAGCACCGGAGGAAGGAAAGGACGTATTTGGCAACTAAGAAAAGCCGCCTTGATGATCTCAAGGCGGCTTTTTTGCGTGCTGTGAGGTGGCTGGGGATGAGTGACTAGTATTGCGTATTTCGATGAAGAGGACTTTCAATCGACATACAAATGCAGTCAGAATTAGCGTCGTAGCGACTTGCTTCCCCCTTCGGGCAGCTCCCCGATGGGGAGCCAAGAACGTTCTGCCGCTTAACTTAATAGCATTACCTAGAGGGGAAGGCTGCGATACGAGAATACCATCCTCTAAAAAAGGCGGCGAAGCCGCCACCAGAACCCTGAGCCCAGAACCCTGAACCCTGAACCTTGAACCTTGAACCCTGAACCTTTATCCATCCCATCTTTTTCCCTCGCGGCATTTATTTCATGCTATAATAGAGATACATCGTTCAATAGTGTTTTCCCAGGAGGTAGAAAAGAAGATGGACGACGGCCACATATGGCTTGAACTGATCATTATTATCCTGCTTGTTTTAGGCAATGCGGTATGTTCTCTGGCGGAGATCGCCATCGTCGGAGCGCGAAAGACGAAGCTGCAGGAGCTCATCGACGAGGGCAATAAGAGCGCGGTGTATGCGCTGCGCCTTGCCGAGGAGAAGGAAGAGCTTTTTGCGACCATTCAGGTGGGCATCACCACCATCAGCATCATCACGGGTATGTTTTCAGGCGCGTCGCTGGCGGGGCCTTTGGCGAGTGAGATGGAGAAGATCTCCCTGCTCGCTCCGTATGCGCGCGAGATCAGCATGGTGACGGTGATGGTGCTCGTCACTTATTTCTCGCTCATCATCGGCGAGCTGGTACCGAAGTGGATCGCCATCGCGGTGCCGGAGAAGGCGGCGTGCGTCATCGCGCGTCCGATGATCATCATGGCGACGGCATGCCGGCCGCTGGTGTGGTTCTCCACATGGTCGACGAAGATCGTGGTGGGCTTCCTCGGTGTGAAGATGGGCGGCGAGCAGCCGGTGTCGGAGGAGGAGATCAAGGTCCTTCTTCAGCAGGGCGCGCGACTCGGCACCTTCGATAAGGAAGAGCCTGAGATCATTGATAATGTTTTTGAGCTGAATGACCGTACGGCGTCGGACTGCATGACGGCGCGTCCGCAGCTTGACTGGCTGGATCTGGAGGATGAAGAGAAGAAGATCTGGGCGGATATGATGGAGACATCCCATTTCCGTCTGCCGGTCGGCAAGGGCTCGCTGGATGACTTCAAGGGGCTTGCGGATGTGTCGGAGATCCTGATCGATCAGCACAAGCATCCGGGCAAGCCTTTGAAGGCATCGATCATGGATACGATCCATCAGCCGCTTTTCATCCCGGAGACGCTCATCCTGACGAAGCTCCTGCAGCTCTTCCGCACGCGCGGGGTGCATGAGGCGATCGTCATCGATGAGTACGGGACGCTGTCCGGCCTTGTGACGCTGCATGATGTGCTGGAGGAGATCGTAGGGGATATGCCCGGAGACAAGGAGGATATCCTGGAGGAGCAGAATAAATTCATCCGTCGCGGCGAACATGCCTGGCTGGTGGAGGGGCTGTGCTCCATTGATGATTTCCGCGAGCATTTCCATATCGAGGGAGAACTGCCCGGAGAGAAAGAGGCCTACTACAAGACGCTCGGCGGTTTCCTCACTTACCTTCTGGGCTACATCCCGAAGGAAACGGAGAAGGTCACATATGGGCGTTTTACCTTTGAAATCGTAGACTGCGACAACAGGCGCATCGACAAGGTATTGGTGACGGAAGGCACGGCTTCCGCAAAGGAGTAACAAATGGAGACGAAGAACTGGAAGGAAACGCTCTCGGCCATGAGCCGGCGGATCGATGAAGACCGCGCATTCCTGCAAAGCTACATGCTGGATCCCTGCCTGGATAACCGTCCGGCGGAGGAAGAGCGTCTGAAGGATATCATCGCTCTTGCCGATGAGATGGAGGAGATCCTGACCGACCTGATCGAGAAGGGCGGCGAAGCGGCTGTCTCTCTGGATACGGATGGGAGCGATATCAATATCGAGTACAAGACCCATACGCTGGGACGGCCCGATGGCGAAGATAATATCGACGGCGACTGGGAGCTCTCTGAAGAGGAAATGTATCCGGCCGGCGAGGAGCTGACGCTTCCAGAGGAGGAGAGGCTTATCTCCGCCAAGATCAAGAAGTGCAAGAAGCACAAAAAAGGCAAGAAGGATAAGAAAAAGAAGAAAAATAAAAAGTAAAGGCAAAGGGGACTTGGATGGGGACAAGTCTCCTTTTGTGGTTTAGGGGGAGGGTTAGCCCGTGGGCGGGGCGCCCTTTCGGGGATGAAGACTTTGGTTGAATGAGAAATTAGAAATGCGAAATGGTGGTGCGGCGCCAGATCCTTCGACTCAGTTCTTACTGTTCCGCCTTTACATGATCGAACATCTGACATTTCACTCCGCTCAGGATGACGAAATGCGCCGCGGAGTATAAAGAGGCGATGCCCGAAAGTCGTATTCAAGTCACCAGTCACTCGCGGTTCCTAATCCCTAATCCCTAGCTACTAATCCCCAGTCACTAGTCACCAGTCCCCAGTCACCCAAAAGGAGGTCGTCCACTATGAGAAACTATCATTATGCCAAGAAAGGCGAGGTCATGTATCACACGGGTCTTACGAAGGAACAGCTGGCGGGCGCGCGCTACGCTGTCGTGCCCGGAGATCCGGGGCGGGTGCCGGGGCTGGCGAAGGCGCTGGATCCGTCTGCCGTTTTTCGCACCTCGCATCGCGACTATACGAGCTGGCTTGCCCGCGTCTCCGGTGAGCCGGTGCTTGTCATGTCGACGGGGATGGGCGGGCCGTGCATGAGCTTTGCTGTGGAAGAGCTGGCGCGTCTCGGGGTCACGACCTTCCTCCGTGTGGGGACGACGGGCTCTATACAGGAGGGGCTTGAGCTGGGCGATCTGGTGATCGATCGGGCTTCGGTGCGCCGCGACGGCGCGTCGAAGGCCTATGCACCCGCGGAGTATCCGGCTGTGGCGGATATGACGGTGACACTGGCGCTCATGAAAGCGGCGGAAAGTCTCAAGGTGCCGCATCAGGTCGGCATCTCCGTCTCGACGGATTCCTTCTGGCCGGGGCAGGAGCGCTATGACAGCTTCTCTGGCTATGTCAGGACCTCATATCAGGGGCTTCTCTCTGATTTTCAGGCGATGGGATGTACGAATTTTGAGATGGAAAATGCGACGCTCTTCACGCTGGCGAGCGTCATGGGCCTTCGTGCCGGCTCCGTCTGCGGTGTA
>ERZ1023899.239-NODE-239-length-10935-cov-9.155974_pt1 | contig 10935 bp, 7 predicted proteins | sample MGYA00380400_ERZ1023899 | MGnify/ENA primary metagenome ERZ1023899 (study PRJEB33179, sample SAMN07448996) | human gut metagenome | biome: Human-gut; feature: Human associated habitat; material: Faeces | host: Homo sapiens | place: India: Bhopal | collected...
CCTCGTAGCCAAGGATGGCAACTACACAGGCAACTGGTATGATAACATCTCTAATTTGACAGTTGACAATCCAAACTCGATGTACCCACGTGCTTCCATCAACGACCCTAACGATAACGACGCATTCAGCGACCGTTATATCGAGGATGGTTCTTACCTCCGCTTGAAGAGCATGGCTCTGGGATACACATTCGACCAGAAGCTTATCCAGAAGATTGGTCTGACCAATCTCCGACTGACTCTCACAGCATCTAACCTCTTTACCATCACAGGTTACAGCGGTTACGACCCAGAGGTAGGTCTCTCAACTCAGAGTGCAAATGTATATGGTCTGGACTTCGGTCGCTACCCTTCTCCAACCACCGTTACATTTGGTTTGAACTTATCATTCTAATATCCAAAACGAACAGTTATGAAATTTAAGAACATTAAATATACAGCATTTGTAATGCTCCTCGGTATGGGAATGACCTCTTGCGGTGACTTCCTTGACAAGCCGGTAGAGGACAATTACAACACAGAGAACTATTACAACGGCGATGCTTCCTGCATCTCTGGCGTAAACTATCTCTACAACTCACCTTGGTATGATTTCCAGCGTGGATTCATCAAGGTTGGTGAGGTTATGTCGGGTAATATGTATTGGGGCTCAAGCCCTTACATGAACTTCAGTACCAATGGTACCGATGAGGACCTGGTAAACATGTCTTACTCACTCTGGGCAGAGATTGGTCACTGCAGTACCGTTTACGAATCATTGAAGAACGCCATCAACACCTCTGAAAAGGTGAAGAACCAGTGTTTGGGCGAGTGCCTTGCCTGGAAGGCGATGGCATACTTCTATTTGGTACGCACCTTCGGTGATGTGCCTATCATCCACAGCAACTCAGAGACGCTTAGCAAAGGTGACTACAATCAGGTGAGCAAGGTACAGAAAGCAGATGTATATGAGTATATCATCCTAACTCTGGAAAAGGCAATGGAGCTTCTTCCTAAGGAAAAGAGCACCACAGGCCGTATCGACTACTATAGCGCAGAAGGTCTGCTCAGTAAGGTTTACCTGACCAAAGCTGGTGTTTCAGGCACTTTGAATCAGGACGATTTGAAGAAGGCTGCCGAATACGCCAAGGATGTTATCGAGAACTCTGGCAGAGGACTGATGGAGCACTACGAGGATATCTTCCGTGGCTCTAACCAGTTCTGCGACGAGATTATGATTGCATGGCGCTGGACTGTAGGTTCTCAGTGGACTTCTCAGAATACCCTCCAGAGCGACCTGGCTCCAGAAGGTTTCGACGAGAATGGTGACTGCTGGGGCGGTTGGGGCGGTCCATCCGTTGACTTGATGGAAGCCTTCGGTGTATCTCCTAAGGATGATCCTAGCAGTCGTATAGATCCTGACCACCGCCGCAAGGCAACTATCATGATGCCAGGCGATGTATATTCATACTTCTGGAGAGACCACGATCTTCCTGCCAATGCACAGAAGGATCGTATCAAGAAGGGATTCTCTTACTTGGATTTCTGGTATAACAAAGCCTACAACTCAGCAGCAACTGGTCAGTGCCAGGGTCCTTGCGGTGGTAACAACGTAAAGCATCTCTTCGGTGACAACGCAGACCACAAGGCTGAGTTGGGCATCACTCCAGGTCGCATGTCAAATGCTCTCCCTACTCCACTTCTCCGTCTGTCAGACATTTATCTTATCTACGCAGAGGCACAGGTTCTGATGGGTAACAATACCGACCAGCTTGCCCTGGATTGCTTCAATGAGGTACGAGGACGTGCATACGAATGGCAGGGATTCGTAAGAAAGACCTCTCTTACATTCGATGACATCTGGAAGGAGCGCCGCCTGGAGTTTGCTGGTGAGGGTGACCGCTGGTACGACTACGTGCGCCGTGCATACTATGATGTAGACAGCTGCATCAAGGAATTGAAGGCACAGCACCGCAACCAGATGTGGAACTGTGATGAAGTTTACAAGGCATACTACAACAGTGGTACATGGGACAGCTCTAAGATGCAGTATGATGAGAATACAGCAGCTCCTAATGTAACAGCCAGCAGCTTTACATTGCCATTCCCAACAGAGGACGTAGCCCTGAACCCTAACCTGGGTAGCAACGCAACTCCAGTACACGTAGATGTACGTAATACATTCAGTTATTAATACCTATAGTTATTAATCAATAAAGAGAATTTCATTATGAATATCAAGAATATAAATGGGGCTTTATTCGCCGTGGCACTTGCAGCAGTCAGCGCGGGATTCACTTCTTGCGAGGACGAGCCAGACAAGTATGAAGTTGCAGGCGGAACCCCTACCATCGATTATGTTCGCCCTGTGGATGCTGCCAGCAAGGACTCACTGCTTACTGGTGCATCTCTCAACAATACCATCTGTATTGTGGGTAGAAACCTGAGAAGTGTGACCAAGATCAACTTCAACGACCAGGCTGCCGTACTGAACACCAGTTACATGACGGACAACACCATCATCGTAACGGTACCAAAGACCATTCCAGGCAAGGTGACTGACAAGATTTACTTCATCACCAACAACAATGACACTTTGGACTACAGCTTCAAGACCGTGGTTCCTGCTCCAACCATCAATAGCATGAGTAACGAGTGGGCGGCTCCAGGCGAAGAAGTAACCATCAAGGGCGACTACTTCCTGGATTACGACGACAGTCATCTGACTATCAAGGTGGGTGATAACTACACCATCCCTTACGAGGACTTGAAGATCAGCCTGAACAGCATCCGCTTCAATATGCCGGAGGATATGCCTAAGCATGAGCCTATCACCATCACCACCATCAATGGTACAACCAAGGCAGGCTTCCGCTACATGGACAACCGCGGTATGCTCTTCGACTTTGATACTCCTTGGAAGGAAGGTGGAGAAGTGTTGGGCAACAATGGTTGGCACAATCGCGACATCAAGAGCGATGCTACCTCATTGAGCGGCAACTTCCTCGTGATGGGCGATGCCGACATGGATACAAACGGTGCCTGGAACGACGGTAACTTCTCGTTCGAGTACTGGCCAGGAAGCTGGCAGGATCCGGAAACTTACTCTAGCCGTCCACGTATGCAGGATCTCGCCGACTTCAGCGACTGGAAGAACATGAGTCTGAAGTTCGAGATGTACATCGACAAGGACAACGCCTGGTCTGCTGCCCCTATGCAGATTTACTTCGGCAGCAGCAGCCTCGTCTCAAATGGTGCGGCAGGTGTGAAGGATATCTATGGCAACACCTTGGCTGGAGCCAACAACACCTTCTTCCATGAGCAGGGTCAATTGGCACGTGCCCTCTACATGCCATGGCAGAACAACGATGACAAGCTCTATCACACAGATGGAAAATGGGTAACCGTTACCCTTCCTTTGGCCAACTTCGTTTACGACTATGATGGAAACAAGGGACTGAAATACAGCGGCGTGGGCGACTTCGACGCTTTCAACATCTTCATCGTCAAGGGTGCCTACAACGACGCATCAGTATTGCCTACAGGTGTGAAGTGTCACCCAATCATCAAGATTGACAACATCCGTGTGGTTCCAAATAAATAAACTTATAATCTGAATTGATATGAAAAAGATAAGCAAAATATTCGCCATGTTGGTGGTAGCCCTCGTAGGGCTATCGCTGACAGCGTGCAGCGACGGAGATGATCTCTCAACCGACCAGTACGGCAACGACATCTCCCTCCAGTCATTCGGTCCTTGCCCGGTGCTCCGTGGCGGTACCTTATATCTCTATGGTACCAATCTGGACCAGATTGAGTCTGTCAACCTTCCAGGTGCAGATCCTATCACCGCATACGATATTCTTCAGAGCGGCTACAACAGCAAGATTTCCATCCAGGTTCCTGCTGAGAAATGCGAACCGGGTCAGATTGTCCTGAAGACCAAGAAGGGTGGCGAGATTACATCCGTATCTCCTATCACCTATCGTGAGGACATCGAAATCACCCAGTTCTTCGTAGGTAGCGAAGGTACTATGGTGGGTAATATAGGTGATGTAGTAACTATCAAGGGTGATTACCTCAACCTGATGCACGGTGTGATCTTCGCCGGCAGCGATACCATCAAGGAGGCTGAGTTCGTAGGTCACGACCGCTATACCATCAAGGTGAAGATTCCAGCAGAGGCTCGTACAGGTGTCATCACATTGACAGATACCATCAAGGACGGTACGTCTCTGGAGACCAAGGAAGAGTTGACCATCAATACACCTGAGGCTACTCCTATCAAGGACCGCAACATCAAGGCTGGTGAGGTATTGAGCATCAAGGGTGCTTCATTCGACCAGATTGTCAGCGTGAAGTTTGAAGGTGCAACAGTAGATGCAGCCGACTTCGAGTCACAAAGTGCAGTAGAGATTACCGTAAAGGTTCCTGCCAAGGCTACCGATGGAACCTTCTATGTAGTAACCAAGAGCGGCATCGAAGTTCCAGTAGGCAACATCATTACCGTGGTTCCAACCCAGCTCGTTGCAACTCCTAACCCAGTGAAAAATGGTGCAGAAATCACCATCACCGGTAAGGATATGGATCTGATTACAGGTATCGCATTCCCTAACGCCAAGGAATCTAAGCTTAACAAGGTTGAGACTACAAAGGTTACTTCTACAGTACCTGAGGATGCACAGAAAGGCGACATCACTTTGAGTCTTGATAATGGCAAGACCGTTGTAGTAGCCTATACCCTGGTGGAGCCAACCGTAGCTTCCTGCACACCAGCAGCCATCACAGCTGGCGAGAAGACCGTCATCAAGGGTACAGATCTCGACCTCGTGAAGAGCATCACCTTCCCTGGCGATGTAGAGCAGACCGTTGACAAATTTGCAGCACAGAATGCCCAAGCCATCGCAGTGACAGTTCCTGCAGCCTGCGCCGGTTCAGGCTTCAAGCTCAACCTGAAGAATGGTATCACTATCAACATCGATGGTCAATTGAGCATCAAGGCTGCTACTGATCCAGCAATTGCATCCGTAACACCAGGCGAGGCTATCGCAGGTTCAACCATCACCATCACAGGTAAGAACTTCCAGAACATCCAGAACCTCTATATCGGTTCTTACAAGGTAAATCGCTATACATCACGCAGCAACACCGAGATTGTCTGCCAGGTTCCTGCCACAGCAGAAGTAGGTACATACAAGATTGTAATGGAAGATCTTGATGGCAACAAGATTGAAGGTCCTGAGTTCAAGGTGGTTCCTGCCGAAAAGGATATCGCAGAACTTGTAACGAATATGGATAATGGGAAAATAACATATCCATTTGATTTCTCATGGTCAAGTGGCAGTGGAAAATTCTATTTGACCAAAGACGTATTTGAGAAAGTAAAGGTAAAAGTTGGTTCTAAACTGATTGTTTACAAAGACCCTACCGTCAAGGGACAAGTACAGATCAATAAGAATGAAGATGGTTGGCCAAATATAACAACTATTGCAGATTGGAATCCTTCAGAAAGTAAACTTGAATATGTTTTTGATGAAACAGCTGTAGAAGTTGCACACTCATGTGGCTTTGCTATTCAGGGCGACTTGACAGGAGTAACCAAGATTACTATCCTCCCATGAGATAGATATATTTAACATAAAAAACGCATTTATGTGAAATATAATTCGTAAATTTGTGGCGTAGTTTTATCAACTGCGCCACATTTTTAATTTTAACCAATTCATTTAATTAAAACATCAACCCGATATGAAGAAAATAGCATTATCCTTACTGGTGGCTCTGAGCTGCATCTCAGCCAAAGCTGCCGACGGCAAGTCGCTGTTCGTATCATTCAACGATGGAAGCGAGATAGAGTTTGCATTGAGCACTCTACCGGAAGTAACCTTCGGAAATGACAAGATGACTGTAACATCTACAGCTACTACTGCCAGTTACGAACTGTGGAAGGTTTCCACCTTCACCTATGGCACCACTACGGGCATCCAGCAAATTGAAGCCAACAGTAAGTTTGCCTTCGAAGGAGACCGCATCATCGTGGACGGAACCCACAACCAGGTGAGCGCCTTCGCCCTCGACGGAAAGGCTGCAAGCCTCTCCCCTATCCTCGCCGGAGACAAGACCATCATCCCGCTGGATGAGCTGACCCACGGCGTATACATCATCAAAATCAATAACAAATCCATCAAAGTAGCAAGACAATGAAAAAGATATTACTCTCACTTCTGGCAGTAATGATTTCATTCACTGCCTTGGCACAAACTGATGGTGACAAGATTACCATCAACAATTCGGAAGGAAAGCAAGCTGAATGGAATCTGACAGGCGAAAGCAATACCATCAGCAGCATGAAGCATAATACCAACAACCAACTGGAAATTTATCTGAAAGGTCTGGAGGACTTCGGAGCATGGGAAACATACGACATCAACAAGATTAACAATGTCGTCTTCTCTATCTATCACGAAAGCGAAGTGGGCAATGTGAATCTCGCCGACCCTTCAGCTACAGAAAAGACCAAGCGTCTCTACAAATATCTACAGCTGAATTATGGAAGCAAGACCCTCTCTTCGGTCATCGCCAACGTCAACTGGAACACCCAGGAAGCAGATAAGATTTATAAAGCAACAGGCAAATATCCAGCCATGAACTGCTATGATTTCATCCATATCTATGTACCTAAGCAGGGTTCCAACGGATGGATCAACTACAACGACATCACGCCTGTAACCAACTGGGCAGACCAAGGCGGACTGGTATCGCTGATGTGGCACTTCAATGTGCCAAAGACAGAAAGCACCACTCCGGGAACAGATGGAAGCGGTGTGACCTGCACCCCATCTGAAACCACCTTCAAGGCAGCCAACGTATTGACAGCCGGCTCTTGGGAGAACAAGTGGTTCTATCAGGAAATGGATAAGGTGGTGGAAGTCTTGCAGAAGTTGCAGGATGCAGGCGTTGTTGCCGTTTGGCGTCCTTTCCACGAGGCAGCCGGCAATGCCTGTCTGAAATCAGGTGCCAGCTGGGGCAAGTCCTGGTTCTGGTGGGGATATGATGGTGCAGAAACCTATAAGAAACTCTGGCAGACCATGTTTGATTACTTCCAGAGTAAGGGAATACACAACCTGATATGGGCTTGGACCACACAGAATTACAATGGTGATGCCAATACCTATGACAATGATGCCAACTGGTATCCCGGCGACAAGTATGTAGATATCATCGGTCGCGACCTCTATGGTTATGATGCTGCCAAGCAGGCACAGGAGTTCAAGGAGATTCAGGCACGCTATCCTGGCAAGCTCGTAGCCCTGGCAGAATGCGGAACTGATGCCAACAGCAACACAGCTACAGCCGGCATCGATGAGGCTTGGAATGCCGGTGCAAAATGGAGCTTCTTCATGCCTTGGTATGGAAGCAACATGCCATCCAACGACTGGTGGAAAGCGGCTATGAACAGCAAGAACGTGATTACCCGCGATCAGGTAAACCTGAACGCAAACTATGTAGAGGAAAGTGCTGTGGATGCAGTAAAGAACATGGGCATCGGTACCAATTTCGGCAACTGCACAGATGTGGTAGCCATGTGGATGAACATGAACAGCAATTCTGTTACTGATTTCGAGAAAGCATGGGGGCAGGTTCCTACCACCAAACCGATGGTAGATTTCCTGAAGAAGAACGGTTTTAATTCTGTCCGCATCCCAGTTACCTGGTTCCAGCACATGAAGGAAGATGGAACCGTGGATGAAGCCTGGATGAACAGAATACAGGAAATCGTTGATTACGTGATTGACAACGGTATGTACTGCATCCTGAATGTTCACCATGATACAGGTGCTGATAGTGATGATGTGAAACACTGGATCAAGGCTGATGAAGCCAACTATAACGAGAACAAGGAGAAATTCGAGAGTCTCTGGACTCAGATTGCCACCCGTTTCAAGAACTACGACCAGCACCTGCTCTTCGAAGGCTACAACGAGATGCTTGATGCCAACAGCACCTGGAATGCACCAAAGAGCGCAAGCAGCTATAAGGGTTTGAACGGATATGCCCAGAGTTTCGTGAATGCAGTACGTGCTACCGGTGGCAACAACGAGACCCGCAACCTCATCATCAATACCTATGCTGCAGCTAATGGTGACGACGTATTGAACAACCTCGCCATCCCTACCGACAAGGTGGATGGCCATATCGCAGTAGAAGTACACACCTACTCACCTTGGGACTGGTTTGCCAAAGGCAAGTGGGATGCTTCCTGCAGCAAGGAAATCGCTGATATGTTCACCCGTCTGAACAATAAATTCATCAGCAAGGGCATCCCTTGCATCATCGGCGAATACGGTACACACGGAAGCAAGAGCGTCAGCAAGAACAGTTCTGCCAGCGAAATTCAGGCTGCTGCCGACCAGGCTGCCGACATTGTGAAGCAGGCAAAGGCATACGGCGTAGCCACCTTCTACTGGATGAGCATCTTCGACGGTACAGACAGAAGTGTACCACAGTGGACCTTGCCTACCGTGGTAGAAGCCATGAAGAAGGCATATAACGAATAAAAGACATGAGAATCAGATATTTCATATTGATTTTTGCAGCACTCGTGGCTTTCGCATCCTGCGGTGAAAAGAAAAAGAAATCGTACGATGAGATTGCCATGAGCGGTCTTACTACCCGCACGGAGAATCTGAAGACCAACCTCAAGGCTTTCGCCAACAAGGGAACCCTCATCGGACAGATGTACGGCACCCTGAGCGGAATGGGCTGGAACAGATGGGAATGCGATAGCGACCGCTGCGACATGAAGGCACTCTGCGGTTACCATCCGGCAGCCAATGGCTATGAACTTGCCGGCATCGAGAGCGGAAAGCAGCAGAATGCAGATGGAGTTCCTTTCAAGGCCATCCGGGAAGATGTGCTCAACCACTTCCGCAAGGGAGGCTTGCTCATCATGAACTGGACGATGCCGAATTACAACGGCAATGCAGAGCTGCTGGAGGAATACACCAAACAAGTGGCCAAGTATCTTGACACCCTGCAAGACGGTTATGGTATCAAGGCACCCGTGGTGCTCAATCTTCTTCCTATCGACGGAAAAGCCTGGTATTGCCAGTTGAGTAAAGACGAATACATCGAACTTTACAAGAAATTGCAGGACCTGTTAGGGGATAATGACGTAACCAATGTAGTTTACGGCTATTCAGAGACCTACACGCCTGGAAAGAAGCTGATGGAACGATATCCAGACCATCAGATTGATGTCATCAACGTCACCTATCTGCAAACCAGGAATGCCATCCGTCTTCCCCTCTATCAGCAGAGCATGAAGGAAATCATCACCCAGGCATTGCCTTTTGCACAGGAGCATAACAATGCTTTCGGCATGACAACAGGCATCGAATCGATTGGCGATTCCAGCATCTTCTCGGAAGTCCTTCTTCCTGAATTGAAGCAGCATCACATTGCCTACCTGATGTTTGGAAGAAACCAGGGAGAACCAATCAATGAACATTATTACACTCCTTATCCTGGAGTAGCCAACAGTAAGACCCATGGATTTATGGAGTTGGTGAATGATGATGTGAGTGTTTTCCTGGAAAAGTTGAACGGACTCTATTTAGAGCACTAAAAGCGAAAGGGCTAGATTGCAACCAGCAACCTAGCCCTTTTCTTGATAAATACTAATAAAACTAAACCATCTGAGTTTCAAACCCACGATTATTGAACAAACTTCTTGCCATTCTTGATTACAACACCCTTATAAGATGCACCAACCTGCTGACCTGCAAGATTGAACGTCTTGGAATCCTTGGCAGGAGTAACCACAAATGCATTGCTTATGCCAGTAGAAGGTTCCTTGACAGCCTGAATCAGATTAACAGCTGTAACAATATTGAAATGTCCATTGACGAACAAACCTGTTTCCTTCAATCTAGCAATATCCTCTGCATTCAAGACAATCTTATATGAAGTACTGCCACTTGCTACAGTAGCACAACCATACTCATTCAAATCTGCCTTATTAGAAGTCAAGACATCTTCTGTACCAGCAAAGATGGTCTTAAACTGCCACCACTTCTCTGCAGTCTCAGTATCAGTGGTATAAACAAACTCCAAGACATCACCAGCAGAAGCATTGGCAAACTTCTCAGCAGGAACGCTGAAACCCTCAGCCCAATTGCCGAATGCACATTCACCACTCCAAAGCTGAGTAGAAGTTGTAGCAACAGCACTCTCTAACTCTATCTTAGAAACAACAACGCACATGCCTTGAACGAAGAAACTTGAGGCTTTTTTAAACTGCTCCAGAGCCTCATTGGTAATTTCAAACTTCGCCTCACCTGGTTCCTGGAATACTACCTCAGAAGTACCTGCCATGTCTTCCCAAGCACCATTGGCACCACTATTGACTTTCAAGAACACCTTAGAGCCCCACTGCCAAGATGCATTAATGGAAGCATCCACCTTAGAGGTAGTAACAACTATGTTATCGCCAGCTTTAGCTGTTGCCAAGTTGCTGAGTTCTACACCCACAGAAGGCCATGAGCCATCCATTACCTGCTCACCTTCCCACAATGTTGTTCTACTTTGTGCAAAAGCACTAACTGCAGCAAAAGCTGCCACCATAATAGTAAAAAACTTTTTCATAAGCTTTGCTTAATTAAATTAGGGTTATATTTATTGTTTATTCTTATATATAGCATTTTTTCAGTTGCAAAGATACAACTAAATATCGAGAATATATGGTATTATCTTGCTGATTACTGATACTATTTTACTTATCTTTGTTTTTTTATTTCTTTGATACCATTTTCCTTTCACACCTAACCTATTCATCTACAAATCAATAAGATAAATGTGAAAGGAGAAAACAACAATATAAATAAAAACAGAAACAACTGAATTGGCTATAAAAGCAAAAGGAAAAGAAAAACAAGTAAGCATCAATTGAAGTTT
>ERZ1023899.241-NODE-241-length-10886-cov-9.394700_pt1 | contig 10886 bp, 5 predicted proteins | sample MGYA00380400_ERZ1023899 | MGnify/ENA primary metagenome ERZ1023899 (study PRJEB33179, sample SAMN07448996) | human gut metagenome | biome: Human-gut; feature: Human associated habitat; material: Faeces | host: Homo sapiens | place: India: Bhopal | collected...
TCTGCCCAGCACCTGCGATATCTCCCACTCAACCCCCCCTCCCCTTCCCGGCCGCAGTCACAGAAAAGCGCATCTGGGGCGCAGTGAATTGTTCCGGCTAAGTCGTGATCCCGATCTCGTATGACCGTCTTGGCCTCTCACTCTCCGAGGCCGACGAGCAGAAGGAGGACCTTCTCTCTGAAGAGGGGCGTGATGATCTCATCGAAGCAGAAAAAGGCGGACTTCGCGGATTCTTCACCCGCACGGGAAAGGAAGTCATCCCGATCTCCTATGAAAGCCGCTCCATTTGGAAAGAAGGCGCTCTCGCCGTCCGCGGGAAGGACAAGAAGATCTCCTTCTATAAAAAAGATGGATCGCTGATCTCTAGTGCCGCCTACGATCAAGTCTCTGACTTCGAGAACGGTATGGCGATCATAAAGCGGGGCGCGACCTATGGCTATCTGTCGCTCGATGGAAAAGAAGTGAAGCCGATCTATCAGGAAGCGCGCTTCTTCGAAGACGGTCTCGCCGCCGTCAAAGAAAAAGGACGCTGGGGCGTCATCGACATGACGGGCCGCTATATCGTCTCCCCGATCTACAAGGATACCGGTGCTGCCTTCCAAGAGGGACGCTTGGCCGTCAAGAGTCAAAAGAATCTCTGGGGCTACATAGATAGAGAGGGCAAGGAAATCATCCCTCCCGCTTACAAAGCCGTCTCGCCGGCCTTCAGCGAAGGCTACGCGGCTATCCTAGGCGACAGCAAGCTCTGGGGATTCATTGATACCGAAGGACACGTCACTGCAAAGCCGCAGTTCAAAGCTGTGCTGACCCCCTTCTCCGAAGGTCTCTCCGGTGTCAAGACCATCGACGGCAACGGCTATGCCAGACCTGACGGCACCATCGCCTTCATGGCAGACTACGACCAGCTTTTCCCCTTCAAGGACGGCCTTGCCGAAGTCAGAGAAGGCGAGGTGGAGACGCGCGCCGTCCGCAGCCTTCCTCCTATCTCCATCGGCATCGGCTGGGGATGGGGCGACTGGCTTGCCTTCCGACATCACCATCACCCATGGGGCTGGGGATGGGGCATCGGCCTGCCCATCTGGTATCCTGGCCGATACGACGATGAGCCTGTCACATCCGTTACGGAGAAGCGCGGCTATATCGACAAGAACGGAAAAGTCATCGCCAGCCCCGCCAATGACCGCGTCTTCTCCGCCGGAAGAAAAGGCATCCTCCTTTCGAAAGACGGCCGCTATGGCTGGGTCAACCGCGAAGGCACCTACATCGCCCATACCATCTATACCGGCCTCCTCCCCGATGAGGAAGGCGGCGTACTTCTCGCCAAAGACGAAAACAAGAAATGGGGTCTCCTCTCCATGGAAGACGGTCACGAGCTTCTGCCATTCTCCTATAAGGAGATCCGATCCTTGGGCAGTGGTCTTTTCGGTTATAAGGAAGAGGGCAAATGGGGCATCGCAGACAAAGAAGGGACACGCCTCACCGCGCCCCTCTACCTCGCCGTATCGAAAGCAGGAGAAGGCCTCCTTCCCGTCAAGACAAAGAACGGCTGGAGCTTCCTCACGCCTGCGGGTCATGAAGCCTTCCCTCATGACGACACCTTTTCCGACGTCACCCCCTTCTCCTCCGGTCTCGCCGGCGTCAAGGTCAAAGGCAAATGGGGGCTCATTGATAAGACGGGAACATATGTGATGCGCCCCGCTTATGAGGATCTGGATATTTTGTGACAGTGGGACAGAGAGCGCCATTCCGTGAAAAAACGCTGATCCGATCGCTTTGCGATCCGATCAGCGTTTTCTTATTCCTCCTCGATCTCGCCTTCGACCTCAAGATACAGCTTCTCGAGAGCATCCACAGTCTCCTCTTTGGCCTGCCACAGACCTCGCCGCGCTGCCTCAAGGAGCGTCTCAGTGATGCGGCTAAGCGCCCATGGATTCACACGCTTCATCCAGTCCTGCACCTTGGGATCCAGGGCATAGGCGGCGGAGAGCTTCTCATACATCCAGTCCTCCATGACATCGCTCGTCGCATCCCACTGGAAACTGACGGCGACGCGATTTGAAAGATCTGCCGCGCCTTTGTAGCCATGCTGCATAAGGCCTTCGATGAATTTCGGATTCACAGTCTCCGTGCGGAAGATGCGCTTCGCTGCCGCTTCGACAGTGCGTACCTTGATGCGGCTCCGATCGCTGCTGTCCCCTTCGTAGGCATGCGGTTTCTTCCCCGAGCAGCTTCTGACCGCTGCGATGAGGCCCCCGTGGTAAGCATTGTAGTCATCCGATGACATCATATTGGTCTCATGGTTATCCTCATTCTTGATGGTGACTTCCATATGCGAGAGACGCTCACGGAAGAGCTCGGGCTTGTAGCTGCCATTTGACTTCGATCCATAGGCATGACCGCCCCATCGGATGAAAACATTCGCGAGGTCATCGAGGCTGTCCCAATTTTTTCCCTCCAGAAGCGCCGCAACGCCTGCACCATATGTCCCCGGGGCATCCCCGAAGATGCGGTACGCAGCTTCCCGCCACGCCTCTTCCTTGGGCGAGCCTTTCTCTTCCATGATCCGGCTGTCCTCAGAAATATGTTTCCTGACGTAATTATCCTCGTCATTCTCCGCAAGAGAAGCGGCGAGCAGCACCGCCCTGTCCATCAGCGAGACGACAGAGGGCATGGTATCACGGAAAAGACCGCTGATGCGCGCCGTCACATCGATGCGCGGACGCTTGAGCTCCGACAGAGGGATAGGCTCCATACGCTTCACATAGAGGCTACCCGGCTCCCAGATAGGGCGAATGCCCATGAGATAGAGAAATTCTGCGATGCACTGCCCGTGACTTCGCATATTCGCACCCGACCAGAAAACCATGCCGACGCTTTCCGGATACCGGCCTTCGCTCTCGATATATTGCGAGATGACCTGATCTCCGAGCTCTTTCCCCACCTCCCATGCCGTCCTTGTCGGCAGACGCCGCGGATCGATGCCGTAGAAATTCACCCCTGCCGGCAGAAGAGAGACACCGCCCGCGTGCGGAGAGCCGGAGATCCCCGGCACAATGTAACGGGCAGAAAGCCCGCGAAGGGTATGCTCCATTTCCTTTTTTGTCTCTGCCAGACGCGGATATACCTCCTCACAAACGAAACGAAGCAGCGGCTGCTCCCTCTCTGTCCCCAGTGCCTTCGCCTTCTCTTTGTCGAAATGTAATTCTGCCAGCTTGCGGACCAGACCCTCTGCCTTCTTCTGTAGGCGAGCCATCCACTCGCCCCCGGTGAGACCATTCGGAAAAAGTGTCTGTGCCTGTCCCAACAGCGTATCTACAGATGTCCCCTCCTCCTCAGCCAGCAGCTCAGAGATCGAGGGGATGTCACCATTCGGCAGACGAAGAAGAGCCAATATTTCATGGATGAGCGTTTCCTCCTTCGGCATCTCTCCTAGAATGTGCAGTCCAACATGGCACTCGCTATTTTTAAGATCCTCGATATAGCAGTGAAGGCGCGAAAGATACCCTGCCAAATCCGCTTCCGTATACGGCACCTCACCGTCCAGACTTGCTTTCTCCGCAAGCTCACGGATCCGTGGTACCAGCCGCTTCGCCGTTTCCGGTTCCGATTTCTCAAAATGCGCGTACTCATCCATCGCCTGCTCCAGCTCAGCCAGCTCCTCATACGTCCCTGCCTCTTCCATCGGTGCAGGCAAATGATCCACAAGACATGCACCGCCGCGCCGCTTCGCCTGGATCCCCTCTCCCGTGATCGTCATATGGTAGGGATAGATATTCGGCAGGCTTCCCAGAGCCAGATCAGGATAGCTTCCTCTATCCATCCCCGCACTTTTCCCCGGAAGCCATTCCAGATTTCCATGCGTCCCCACATGGAGCACGGCATCAGCTCCCCATACATCACGGATCCACTGATAGTATGCCAGATACTGATGCGTCGGTGCGATAAAAGGATCATGATAGATCTTCGACGCATCAAAGCCATACCCGCGCGGCGCCTGCACCGTGAGGAAAATATGCCCGTCCATCAGCCCCGGTACCAGAATATCGCCCGACTCCGTCGTCATGACCCTGCCAGGCGCCTTTCCCCAGTCCTTCTCCATCTGCCGCCGCGTCTCTTCGGGGAAGGTAGCAAAGAGATCACAGTAGAGCTTCTTCGGGACCTTCTGACACGCCGCCTCCTGCTCCTCCGTCAGCATCGAGCGGTCATTCGTCGCCTGCGCCGTCAGCCGCTTCATGAAGGCCTCCGTGTCCTCCGGGATGAAATCGACCTGATAGCCGGCCTCCTTCATGAAGCCGAGCAGACGGCGCACGCTCTCGATGCTGTCCAGACCATACGCACTCCCGATGTTCGAATTCTTCGGCGGGTAATTGTGAAAAATGATCGCGATCTTCTTCTCCGCATTCGGTTTCCTGTGCAGTCTCGCCCATGCCCCCGCCCGCGAGACCATCGCACGCATACGCTCGGGGATGGGCAGGTACTCCACCTCCCCATCCTCCTTCACATGCTTCGCAGCGATCGGCATCCCGTGGATGATCCCATCAAATTCCGGCATCGTAACCGAGATGGAGATCTCCATCGCATTCATTCCCTCCGGCGATGCCTCCCATTCCTCCTTCGGAGCGATCAGAGAGTAGGCCTCCAGCACAGGGACGCCCATTTCTTCCAGCGCCTTGATGGAAATCGACCCCGACGTCGTAAAGGAGAATTTCATCACATTCACGATGACATCGACGAGAGGCTTTCCCTTCTTCATGAAATACTTCTCAAACACCTCATGGATCGTCGGCATCCCCAGCTTCGGATCCGGCAGACCATTCGTGAAGACTGCGATGACATTGAATCCCTGTCGCTCCGCCTCTTCTATGAATGCCTTCTGGTAATGCAGGTCATCCCAGATCCACTCATCCCGATAGAAGAGAAGCCCCAGCGTCGGACGCCCCGCCTGCAGGAAAGCCTTCTCATACATGGAAAGATCAGTCACGAATTTCTTCGCCATCCCCGGATGATAGATCCCCGCCCAGCAGATCGGCGACGGCGGCTCCGCATCAGGCATCCCCTGATCAAAAAGGGAACGCGCATAGAGCCACAGATTCTTGTAATTCGTCAGACCCCCATAGAACGAGTACGCCTTCATAGCCTCGATATCCTTTGCCGCGACCCGCTCTATGCACTCCTCCTCTGCCGATCCCGCCGCATCCATGTAATACGGGATCCCTTCCCGCGAGAGAAAATGCATACACGCCGTCCAAAACTTCGTACGGATCGTATTTCCCATGAAACGGATCATGACCAGTGCGCTCCCGCGTAGTTTTTCTTCCCACGATGCGCTCCACACAGAGCCATCCTCCGTCTTTACGACCTGTGAGGATGCGGGCATCTCTCCATCCGCGATCAATTCGTCAAGCGCACGGCGCATCATGAAATAGCGACGATCAATATTCGTCATATAAATGATTTTGGGTGTCATAGGTGAGTCTCCTTATGCCTCATTCAATCATCCCATTCATCAGTCAAGCAAAAATGCAAACGGGCGAAATGCGAGAAGGGGTGAAATGTCCTAGCCCCTAATCCCTAGTCACTAGTCACAAACACTTCCGGATACACCGCCCGCGCCGCCGCTTCCACTGCGTCCACGACATGCTGGCTCATGACGTACTTGTACTTCTCCGAAAAAGGCACGAGCCGCCTCTCTTTGACCGCCGTCACCTCACGAAGTGCAGGATTTGACAGAAGCCCTTCCTCGAAGGCTTTCGTATCATCCCCCGCCTTCACCCGCCAGGTGGGAAGAAGGATCACATCCGGATCGATCTTCGGGAGGATCTCCAAAGAAAGGTATGCATCCGCCCCCTTCGGCACCTCATACACCGCTGCCCCATCCTTCACATGCGCGAGACGCAGGACATCCGAAAAAAGTGTCCCCTTCTTGCCCAGGATCCCGCGAAATGACATGCCGAGAGCCACCCGCTCCTTATCCGGTGAAACCGCCGAGAGCTTGGACGCAAGAGCGGCCAGCTTCGACTCCATGTCAGAAACCAGCGCCTCGCCCCTCTGCTCTTCGTGGACTGCTTTCGCAACGCCGCGCACCTTCCCCTTCATTTCCTCTACCGTCGTCGGGATCCCGGAAACATAGACAGGGACACCAGAGCGTGTGAGTACCTCGACCGTCTGCATGGGCGTAGACGTCGAAGCGATCACCAGATCCGGTGCAAGCCCCAAAATATGCTCCGGCTCCATATCGACCGTCCGCCCGACCCGGCTGACCTCATCCTTTGTGAGGAAACTGATCCCGTCATCTCCCGCATACTTCGAGTAGGCGGCGATGCGCCCAGGGGAAAGAAGCGCCGTCAGTATCTCATCCGTCCCATACGTGAGCGAAACGATGCGCGTAGGATGGATGGGCGCGGATATAGTGCGCCCGGCATCATCCGTCATACTTCGCGTCTCACTTTGCGGCGCGGGCGTGACCGAGCAGGCAGGAAGAAGGATCGATGCCAGCGCGGCAAGTATCGTAAAAAGAAATCTTTTCCACATAGCTTCCTTTTGGCTCATCAAATAAAAAGCGGCGGCAGCCTTTGGCTGTCAGCCGCTTTTGTGTTCACTGCGATCAGAAAGAATATTTATAGGTCAGTGTCCAGTTAAATGGAAGATCATAGTTTTCATTTTCATTGATGCAGTTGTTGTGCCGATCAAGCAAATTGTACATATTCAGTGTGATGCGATGATTATCATTGGGAGCATATGAAATAGAGGACGTCAGATTGACTCTGTTCGGAATGGCGTGGTCATAGTTGCCGTTATCCTTAGCCTTATCCCCTTCATTTGTATAATAGGAGTATTCTCTTTCTCCTGTAAAGAACAGGTTCAGATTGGCCGTCCATTTTTTATCGGAATACTGTACGCCGGCATTGGTCTGCAGCTTCGCCGCCTCCTGCATCCATTCATTTTCATGGCCCACTACCCATTTGCTCTTCAGCTTTGGATCCGACCAGCTTACCCCCAGATTATACTGCCAGTTCTCATTGATCTTATGCGTCCATTCAGCTTCCAGACCTGTATTTTTGAACTCGCCTCCATTGATCTGCACATTGATGTTCTCATCACCACCATCAATGATCTGGTTTTCCTTGACCCACTTGAAGTAATTATCAATATTCATATGGAAGAGGGCGATCTTTACGCTATCCTTGTCCTTAACATATTTTGAGCCGATTTCATAAGACCAGCCTTCCTGTGGCTGATAATCGATCGCTTTCGCCTTAGAATAATAGAATTTGGAATTGATCGCCGGCATATCGAAGGATTTCCCAATATTGGAGTACAAGCTCCAGCTATCATTCAGCTTGTAAAGCATCTGCCACTGCGGAAGGAATACATTCTGCTCTTTATCCCAGCCATTTCCTTTGACAAACTCACCACGCACACCAATGATGGTAGAAAGTTTATCGCTGAACTGATGATCATAAGAAGAATAAATACTGTAAGCATCTCGATGAATACGATTAGACGGTGTAGCCAGTGATTTGAAGTGTTCTCTCTTAAACGTGGCTCCACCAGTCAGGTTGTCCTTCCCGTTATTGAAATGCCATGTTTTCTGGTTATCAAAAGTGATCCCGTACACATTATGATTCGTGGTGCCACGCTTCGCAGGTGCTCGACCATTTTTATATTGCTTCGTATCTATTCTTCTGCTGTTATACGCCAGAACAGATTTAAACTCACGGTCTTTGTCATTATAGATCAAATTGATGTTATTCCGCTGCGTATCATAATCGTAAAGACCCATACTATGATAGGTATCCGTTTTCTTTCCATCAATGACGTTGAAGGCCGATCTCTTTTTATTTTTATCCACATGAGACCAGTCCAGCGTCAAGCGATCATTCAGCTGCATCGACAAATAAAGGCTGCTCTTTCTCCCCTTTCCATTTGTCCAGTTATATGTAGACTTAGGGAAAATTTTGGCTGCAGGGTCAAATTCATCTTCAAAATCGCGAGTAAAATAAGCGGTATACCTTTCACCGGTCACTCCCACCTGATAACCGGAATTATAATTACCATATTTTGCGGAAATCGATGCACTCGGTTTTCCGCCATGCTTCGTAATGATGTTTACGACACCACCCATAGCTTCCGCACCATAAAGTACAGAATTCGAACCCTTGATCACTTCAATCTTTTCTACCGCTTCGACAGGAACGCCTTCTGTTGAGCTGTAATTCATCACATTGATCGGCGCACCATTGACGAGAACCAATGTCCCTTTATCCATCCCACGAATATAGAAACGGCTCATGGATCCACCGAGGTCATCACCACCACCGGCACTATAGTTATAACTATCGACCCCTACGGTATGTTCAAGTGCATCAAAAACGCTGACATAGCCTTTATCTTGAATATCCTTCGCCGTGATGACCGTCGTGGTCGCCGGCACATCCACATCCGCCTTCTCCGTTCTCGTCGCGGTCACGACCACCGGATTCAACTCATAGACCGCATCACCGGCAGCAGACGCTATTCCGTACCCCCCCATGAAATTCCGGCAAAGACAAGCGCTGAGAGCAAACATTTGACATCCTTTTTCATATATATCCTTCTCTCTTATAAATCACGCAGGCGATTCCATAGACCCTGAACAGACCCTATCGACGACTGCGTAAAAACCACTGATAGAAAATAAAAATGAGAACCTGAAAACAAGTCCGGCTTCGGACCTGCAGGTTCTCATTATATTAAACTATCTGAAGTGCATTATTATTGTTTTTATGTGTTTTATTATGAATCATAAATCTCGTATTGTCAAATTTCTATATTAGATTTAGGACAATAATGAGTTTAGATGATAGGATGAGGAATCTTTTCCCTTTCCACTCCTTTTCGGCATAAAAAGCCCCCGCACCGCTATGCGGCCGGGGGCTCTGTGTTACTTCGTGAGTTCTTTTTCTATTTTTTCAAGCGCCATTTCGAGCGTATGCCAGCCTAAGGTCGCGCACTTGACGCGGACGGGCATCTTGGAAATATCCTTCAGCGTGATAGCGGCTTCGAGCTCTTCGAGCTCGCTTTCATCCGTCACTTTGCCGCGGATCATATCGAGGAAGAGGCGGCAGAGGCGAAGGGCTTCGGGGACAGTTCTCCCCTGCAGGAGCTCAGCCATCATCGCGGTCGATGCCTGGCTGATGGCGCAGCCGCTGCCGGTGTAGGCGAGGTCTTCGATGATGCCGTCCTTGATCTTGACCTCGATATCGATGTCATCTCCACAACTCGGGTTATGTCCGTGCTCATGGACGGTCGGGCATTCGATCTTGCGTTTGTTGCTCTTATCCTTGTTGTATTCGAGGATGAGGTCAGTATAAAGCTGTTTGAGTTCCATCAGTCGTCATACCCCATAACTTTCCGGACATCCTTGAGCTTTTCGAGGAAGTAGTCCACTTCTTCTTCCGTGTTGTAAAAATAGAAGCTGGCACGGCAGGAGGCATTGATGCCAAGGTAGATGTGGAGCGGCTGGGCGCAGTGGTGTCCGGTGCGGATGCAGATGCCTTCCGCAGAGAGGATCTGTGCGACGTCATGCGGATGGACGCCTTCGACTTCGAAAGCGACGAGCCCTTCTTTTTCTTCCGGATCCGTCGGTCCGATGATGTGAATGAAGGGGAGCTTCTTCATGCCTTCCAAGCAGCGGGTGACGAGGCGTTTTTCCTGTGCGCGGATCTCGTCAAAGCCGATGGCCTGTACATAACGGATCGCTGCGACAAGGCTGACAGCACCTTCGACATACTGTGTGCCGGCTTCGAATTTGGCAGGAAGCTCGGCGTAGGTGGTTTCCTGCTCATGGACATCTTCGATCATGTCGCCGCCCATCAGGAATGGCTCCATGTCGTTCAAGAGCTCTTCCTTGCCATAGAGGACGCCGATGCCGCCCATCGAGCACATTTTATGTCCGGAGAAGGCGAAGAAATCACAGTCTAAGTCCTGCACGTCGACAGGCTTATGCGGCGTGGACTGCGCGCCGTCTAAGACGACGATCGCCCCATGCGCGTGGGCTCTCTGGATGAGTGGCTTCGGATCGAAGTCGATGCCAAGGACATTCGATACTTCGGCGAAGGCGAAGAGCTTCACTCTCGGATCGTCGATCTTTTTCAGCTCTTCTTCTGGGAAATGGCCGGTTTCCTTGTCGACGTAGATATAGTCCAGTGTCGCCCCTGTCTTTTGGGCGACGCGCTGCCAGGTGACAAGGTTTGAGTGATGTTCTGCGATGGTGATCAGGATATGGTCGCCTGCCTTGAGATGTGTCTCCCCATAGGAACGGGCTACGAGGTTCAAGGATTCGCTGGTATTTCTGGTGTAGATGATCTCCTTTTCGCTTCTGGCGTGGATGAAGTCACGGACGACCTCCTTCGAGGTGTCGTAGGCTTCCGAGGCGGAAATCGCAAAGATGTGTGCGCCTCTGTGCGGATTCCCATTTTCATGGGTGGTATAGTCCAGCACCGCATTGACGACGGGAAGCGGACGCTGCGTGGTGGCAGCATTATCAAAGTAGACGATCTGATGACCGCCGACCTTGGTTTTCAAAATAGGAAAATCATTTCGAATAAGTTCGCTGTTCATGATCCCTCCAAATATATGTGTAGCACCTGATTCAAACATTTCATGCAAGTGCCTTAGGGTTCAGGGTTCGGGGTTCAGGGTTCAGGGTTGTAGTGGCAGCTTCGCTGCAAAATATATATTTGCGGCGAAGCCGCCACCTTCATTCCTCATTTAAAGCGAGCCCTGAAGTTTGAAAGCAGGGATGAGTAACTAGGGATTAGGAGTCTCAAGTGACTGGTGACTAGTGACTGGTGACTGGCATGCCAGCTCATGGCATCGCCATTATTTATACTTCGCGGCGCTTC
>ERZ1023899.243-NODE-243-length-10784-cov-6.888806_pt1 | contig 10784 bp, 9 predicted proteins | sample MGYA00380400_ERZ1023899 | MGnify/ENA primary metagenome ERZ1023899 (study PRJEB33179, sample SAMN07448996) | human gut metagenome | biome: Human-gut; feature: Human associated habitat; material: Faeces | host: Homo sapiens | place: India: Bhopal | collected...
TCTCAATGGCAGCAATCAAAGATATGGAGGACCCTGTGCTTTTATCCGGAACAGACGGATGCGGAACCAAGGTTAAACTTGCTTTCCTTATGGACAAGCATGACACAATCGGTATTGATTGTGTTGCCATGTGCGTTAATGACGTTGCATGTGCAGGCGGTGAACCTTTATTTTTCCTTGATTATATAGCATGTGGAAAAAACATTCCTGAGAAAATCGCAACAATCGTTAAAGGTGTTGCAGACGGTTGTAAATTATCCGGCTGTGCTCTTGTCGGCGGAGAAACAGCAGAACATCCTGGACTTATGCCTGAGGACGAATATGACCTTGCAGGATTTTCTGTAGGTGTATGTGACAGAAAGAATCTTATTACAGGAGAAAACATCAAGCCGGGAGATACACTTGTTGCAATAAAATCTTCAGGTGTACACAGCAATGGTTTTTCACTTGTAAGAAAAGTTTTTGATATGACAAAAGAATCCCTTGATACATATTATGATGAACTTGGAACAACTCTCGGTGATGCTTTACTTAAACCAACAATTATTTATGTCAAGGCACTTAAAGCAGTTAAGGATGCCGGAGTAACCATTAAGGGCTGCAGCCACATCACAGGCGGCGGTTTTTACGAGAACATTCCAAGAATGCTTCCTGACGGAATAAGAGCCGAAGTAAAAAAAGACAGCTACGAAGTACCTGCATTATTTAAGCTTATGGCTAAGAAAGGCAATATTGACGAACATATGATGTATAATACATTCAATATGGGTGTCGGCATGATTCTTGCAGTTGACCCTGCTGATGCAGATAAGACCATAGAAGCAATCAAGTCTGCCGGGGAAGATGCATTTGTAATAGGACAGACAGTTGCAGGTGAAAAAGGTGTAACATTATGTTAAGAGTAGTTGTACTTGTTTCAGGTGGCGGAACCAATCTTCAGGCTATTCTTGATGCCATGGATAACGGTAAGATTAAGAATGCGGAAGTTGTGGGCGTAATCAGTAATAATGCCAATGCCTATGCACTTACAAGAGCTGAGGAACACAATATTCCAAATGAATGTATATCACCTAAGAATTATGAAAACAGGGATGTGTTTAATGATGCACTGCTTGAAGGTGTATCAAAATACAATCCGGACTTAATTGTTCTTGCAGGTTTTCTTGTGGCAATCCCTGAGAAAATGGTTAAAGTATTTCCTGAGAAAATCATTAATATCCACCCATCACTTATCCCTTCTTTTTGTGGAAAAGGATATTATGGACTTAAGGTACATGAAGCCGCTTTGCAAAGAGGCGTGAAAGTTACAGGAGCAACCGTGCATTATGTTGATGAAGGAACTGATACAGGTAAAATTATCTTCCAGAAACCTGTAATGATAGAGGACGGGGATACACCTGAGATTCTTCAGAAAAGAGTTATGGAACAGGCAGAATGGATTATTTTACCTGAAGCAATAAATATGATTGCAAACAGATAACTGAAAGGATAACGTACTATGAAAATATTGATTGTAGGCAGCGGCGGAAGAGAGCATGCAATTGCTTACGCATGCAGTAAAAGCCCTAAAGTAGATAAAATATACTGTGCACCGGGTAATGCCGGAATTTCGGAACTTGCGGAATGCGTTCCAATTTCAGCCATGGAATTTGACAGACTTGCAGATTTCGCAGCAGAAAAAGAAATCGACCTTACCGTAATCGGAATGGATGACCCACTTGTAGGCGGCATTGTTGACTTGTTTGAAGCGAGAGGTTTAAGAGTGTTCGGACCTCGTAAGAATGCGGCTATTCTTGAAGGCTCCAAGGCATTTTCAAAGGACCTTATGAAAAAATACAATATTCCTACGGCTGCTTATGAGACATTTACTTCTGCGGACGATGCCAAGAAATATCTTGAGACTTCGGAATATCCTATAGTCCTTAAGGCTGACGGACTTGCACTTGGTAAAGGTGTTCTTATCTGCAATACCAAGGAAGAAGCATTGGCAGGCGTTGATGAGCTTATGCTTGACAAGAAGTTTGGCGATGCCGGTAATACCATTGTTATAGAAGAATTTATGACAGGAAGGGAAGTATCCGTACTTTCTTTCGTTGACGGCAATACAATTAAAATAATGTCATCAGCCCAGGACCATAAGAGGGCAAAAGATGGTGACGAGGGTCTTAACACAGGTGGAATGGGTAACTTTTCACCAAGTCCTTTTTATACAGAAGAAGTTGATGATTTTTGCAAAAAACACATATATCAGGCAACTGTTGATGCAATGAAAGCAGAAGGCAGGGAATTTAAAGGCGTTATTTTCTTCGGACTTATGCTTACACCTAAGGGACCAAAAGTTCTTGAATACAATGCACGTTTTGGCGACCCTGAGGCACAGGTTGTTCTTCCAAGGCTTAAAAATGACATTATAGACGTTTTTAATGCCTGCATTGATGGAACACTTGATAAGATTGACCTTCAGTTTGAAGACAAAGCCTGTGTATGCGTTATCCTTGCCAGTGACGGATATCCCCTTGCATACGAAAAAGGCAAGATTATAACAGGTCTTGATAATTTCAAAGGCAAGGACGGTTATTACTGTTTCCATGCCGGAACAAAGTTTGATGACAACGGCAACATTGTGACTAACGGCGGACGAGTTCTCGGAATTACCGCAAAAGGCGATACACTCAAAGAAGCAAGAGCCAATGCTTACGCTGCAACCGAATGGGTTGATTTTGAAAACAAATATATGCGCCATGATATAGGTAAGGCTATAGAGAATATGGACTAAGGAGTATACTATGACAAAAGTATATATTGACGGAAGCGAGGGTACTACAGGTCTTAGAATCAATGAGCGATTCAAAGGCAGGGATGATATAGAGATTCTTACAATCCCAAGTGAACTTCGTAAGGATGTTAATGAAAGACGAAAATATATAAATGAATCGGACATAACTTTTTTGTGTCTCCCTGATGCGGCTGCAATTGAAGCCGTTTCCCTTGTGGAAAATGAAAATGTTACAATAATAGATGCCTCTACGGCACACAGGACAAGTCCGGGCTGGGCTTACGGATTTCCTGAACTTTCGGAAGAATTCAGGGAAAATATCAGAAACAGCAAGAGAATTGCCAATCCTGGCTGCTATGCTTCAGGATTTATTTCACTTGCTTATCCGCTTGTGAAAATGGGAATAATAGGACCTGATTTTCCGATTTCTGCATTTGCTCTTTCAGGATACAGCGGGGCAGGCAAAAAGACTATTGCCATATATGAATCGGATGAGAAGACTGTGGAAATGAATGCTCCAAGAGAGTATGCACTTACGCAGAAACATAAACATCTAAAAGAAATGAAAGCGATTACAGGACTTTCAAGGGAACCTCTTTTTACCCCTATCGTGGACGATTATTACAGCGGAATGATTGTCAATATCCCGCTTTATGTGGATATGATAGGCATGAAGCCTGAGGAACTTCAGAAAGTATTTGCAGATTTCTACAAGGGTGAGAAATTTATCAATGTAAAACCTTTCGATGCACAGACAGAAGAACTTAACGGTTTTATGGCAGCCAACTCATGTTCCGGATGGGACGGAATGGAAATATACATTTGCGGTAATGATGACAGAATCCTTCTTTCATCACGTTTTGACAACCTTGGAAAAGGTGCGTCAGGTGCTGCGATACAGTGTATGAACATTGTGCTTGGCTGTGATGAAGCAAAGGGTTTGAATCTGTAATTTCACAGAATATTCACAAAAAATACAATATCTGGAAGTGCCCTTATGTTGACCTTGAGGGCATTTCTTTTTATAATGTAAATAAATAATATTTGACAGGATAAAGTAATGAGCAATACAAAGAAAATTTATAAAAAAATAGTATGTCTCCTTACTGCAGTTGTTTTACTGGTAGGAGGTATTGTCGGAAAAAATATATACGATATTATGGCAGATACCTCATTTGAACAGACACTTAAGTCTTTTCCGGAATCATACAGACCTTACATACAGGCACTACATGATAAACATCCTAACTGGACTTTTGAAGCGTTCGATACAGGACTTGACTGGAATGAAGTGCTTAAGAACGAGGCACTGTTAAAAAGAAAACTTGTTCCGGCAGCAGGACACAGTATGTCATTAGGACTGGCAGACCTTAAATCTAACGGCGAATGGGCATGGTATCAGACACCGACAGCCTGGAAAGCTTATGATGATGTAGCGGGTGCATATAACTACCCCGCCAATAACTGGGTAAGCTTTGATACGGGATACTGGAATCAGGCATCAACATCAGCTATTTCATACATTATGGATCCAAGAAACTGGCTTAACGAGAGTTATATATATATGTTTGAAAAGTTAAGTTATGACGGAAATCATGATACGGTTGAGCTTGTTAATTCCACGCTTCACGGAACATTTATGTATAATGCAAAATGTCCCGGTGCACCTAATAATATGACTTATGCCCAGGTAATAGTTGAAGCAGCCAAAAAGTCTAAGGTAAGTGCCATACATCTTGCTGTAAGACTTCGTCAGGAAAAAGGTACAAGCAATGATGAACTTGGTAAAGGTGTGTCAACCAGGAATGGCAGTTATTTTTATCAGGCAAACGGCGACGGCAACGCGGTATATTATAACTTTTTTAACATAGGAGCTGCGGGAGATGGAAAGCAGACCGTTATTAATAACGGAGGCAAGGAAGCGAAGGCTGAAGGCTGGACAAGCCCATATCTTGCAATAATGGGCGGTGCCGTTAAAGTATATACAGGTTACATAGGAATAGGCCAGGATACAATATATTTTGAAATGTTCAGTGTGGTCAATCATAAATATTATTACTGGAAGCAGTATGCACAGAATCTTACCGCAACACTGACTGAAGGCAGTAAGATATATGAGACTTATAAGAATGCAGGACTTCTTAATTCGTCATTTGTATTCAGAATCCCTGTATATAAAAATATGCCTTCATCATGTAAAAAGCCGGCTTCGCCTTCAGGTGATGAAAGAACAACGGCTAATCCTAATACAAGGCTTTCAGGAATAAGCGCAACACTTATAGATATGGACGGAAAGAGCAGTAATGCTAACCTTACACCAAGTTTTAATTCGGAGAGAACGGAATATTCGCTGGTTGTTCCGTATAAGGTTTCACAGATTAAATTGTCGGCATCAGCTTATGCCAGGACATCTTCAATATCGGGAACGGGAACACACAGCCTTAAAGTTGGCAATAATGAGTTTAATATTGTCTGTAAATCAGAATATGGTACAACCAAGACTTATAAGGTTAAAGTTACAAGGGCGGAAGGCAGTACATATCTGACTTCACTTTCCTCAAGCAAGTCGGGATTTAATGAGACTTTTAAAATGAATACGTATAAATACACCATGAGAGTTGCCAATGATGTTACGTCCTTAGCATTAAATTATAAGACGGAATCGTCAATAGCAATTGTTGAAATGAGAACAGGCAGTACAACAACTGTTCTTTCAAACGGAACCACGGGCAATATCAATCTGCCTGTGGGAACTACCAAGGTGTACATAGATGTATATCCGTCAGCCTCCGACAGAAGTGAGCGTAAGACTTACGAAGTGGATATTACAAGGCTTACCAAAGTAAGCGTTGACTTTAAAGAACTTATACTAAAGGATCAGTATATACATAATTTTGCCGTGGGTGATACAGTGAATACCGCACTTCAAAGACTTAAGGTTACAGGCGGAACGGCACAGATTACCGACAGTTCGGGTAATGTAAAGTCCGGGGACAAGATTATCGGAACAGGTGATATGTTAAGAATCCATGATTCAAATGGCGCTTTGTATATGTCAAAGAATATTGTGATATATGGTGATGTCAATGGAGACGGAAAGATAGATATATATGACTTTGCTTATATAAGAAAACTTATAATTAAGAAAACAGGATTATCCGGAATATTCCTTGAAGCAGCAGATATACATAAGGAAAATAAAGGCGTAGACATATATGATTTTGCTGTTATGAGAAGATATATTATTAAAGGAACTGCGATTGAACAGAAATAAAGGAGTAAGTAATGTCTAAAAATAACAAATTAATTAAAATAATGCTGATTGCTTTGCTGTGCATTTCAATATGTTTTACAATATTCTCAAAGCCTGAAAAGACTTATGCATCAGAAGGCACTATTACTGTTAAGGCAAGTGCCGGAGAAGTAATAGCAGGTAATACGATTACCGTGGAAGTTAAATTAAATAATCCTGCGGGAATAACATCGGCAAATTTTGAACTTATATATGATGGTAATATTTTCGCTTATGTCAGTGGCATGGATGGCTCAGGATTCAATGGAGTAATACCTTTTTCAGTTACAGGCGGTGCTACGGAACAGACCGAGTATAAGTGGAATATCACTTTCAAAGCTAACCAGACAGGAACCTGTAATTTTACAATAAAAGGATATCAGTTTATTGATACAGATGTGAATGATTTCAGTCCTGCATGCGGTTCGGCTTCCGTTAAGGTAATGGCACCAGGTTCCGATGATGCCACACTCAGTTCAATCCAGGTAGGAGGGGCTAACTTAAGCCCTGCATTTGCAAAATGGACACAGGATTATGTATGTTATGTGAACAATTCCGTAACCTCCGTTAATATTGCGGCTGCAAGCTCACAGGGCGGAAGAGTGGAGATAGCAGGCAACACAGATAATCTTGCGGTTGGTAATAACTACGTTACAATCACGAGTTATGCTCCTAACGGCAAGGCAATGAAATATAATCTTAATATTTTCAGGCTGGAGCCGCCTACAGATCCACCTACGGAAGCACCAACTGACCCGCCTACAGAGCCACCTGCAAGCTTCAAAGTAACCATAGATGGCAAGGAATATAACGTATCATCTGAGTTTGATGCCGGCAAGGTGCCTGACGGATTTGAAGTAGAGCTTGGTTCATATAACGGAAAAGATGTAATAACCGCAACCGGAAGTGCAACAGGATTTACACTTATGTACCTTGTGGATTCTGAAGGAAATGGCAATTTCTATATATATGATGGCAAAAATTTTTATCCTTATATTGTAATATCTAATTCTGAAAACACATATTATGTATTTGACAGCCGCAAGGCCGATACATCGATGGCAGGCGAAGAAAAGGATGTAAAAATTAAGGATACGTCCATAAAAGGATATGTTGACGGAGAATATATTTATTTTTATGCAATGAATTCCAATAAAAAGTATTCGTGGTATTCCTACGATACTGTGGAGGGTACAATACAAAGATTGCGTACCACATCCCCTGAAATTATTGAAGATGAGACAACAACACCGGAAGAGACAGCCTCAACTCCGGTAACAGGAAAAAACGATGACGGAGTTTCCTTTAACAATAAAAACATTATTATAATCGGCGGAGCTTTGTTATTGATTGTCATAGCCGGAGCAGTTATATTTTTAATCAGCAAAAAGACAAAGAAATACGATGGATATAATGAAGAATTTGCCGCGACGTATGAACATCCTGATGAAGAAACAATCGAAGAAGATATAATACCGGTAACAGAAGATAAGCCGGAAGAAGAGTCCGCACCGGAGTCTGAAGAAAAATAAAAAAAGTATTAAATTTAAACGCAGCAGGGCAAAACTATTGCTTTTGCTGCGTTTACTTGTTATAGTATGTATATAACACGGCCAAGGAGTTGAGAATATGATTTTTAGCATTGATTTTAACAGTGATGAGGCAATTTATATCCAGTTATGCCACCAGATTATAATGAGTATTGCCAATGATGATATACATGAAGGCGATTCACTTCCATCAGTGAGACAGATGGCTGAGGATATAGGAATTAATATGCACACTGTTAATAAAGCATACACAATTCTTAAGCAGGAAGGATATATTAAACTGGATAGACGATACGGTGCCGTTATAGCTGTTGATGCCGATAAGATAGAAGCCATGGAATCACTTTCAAGGGATTTGAGGGTATCTATTGCTAAAGCAATGTGTAAGAATATAACATCAGCGGAAATACATGCACTTGTTGACGATATTATAAGTGAATTTGGAATAAAATAAAAAGGAGGGATAACAAATGCTTTGTGAAAAATGTAATAAAAACCAGGCAACATTTCACTATGCGGAGGTAATTAACGGTGTCCGCAGCGAACACCATCTTTGCGGTGAATGTGCGGCTAATACAGACGTAAGTTTTTACAGCAGTATTTTTGAAAACGATGAGAATTTTACCAGACTGATATCTGGAATACTGGGCGGTAAGGCTATTGTGTCAGGCAATGGCGAAAGCGACAAGTCAGTTAATGTGACATGCCCTAACTGCAAGACAACATACGGCGAATTTGTTAAGAATTCAAGGTTCGGATGCCCTGTATGTTACGATATATTCGGACTTCTTATATCTGACAAGATGAAGAAGATTCATGGCAGCAACGTATATATGGGCAAGAAGCCTATGAAATACGGCAAGTCGGAGGAGGAGCCTCTGGAATATGTTGAAAGGGAAGAAGATAACAACCTTGATAGAGAAATAGAGATATTACGAAAAAAATTAAAATCGGCGGTTGAAGAAGAAGATTTTGAAGAAGCAGCCAGATTAAGGGATTTAATAGCTGAACTTAGCAGAAAGGAAGGTAAAAATGCTTAAATGGTATGAACATGAAGAAACTGCCGGGGATATCGTAATCTCAAGCAGAATAAGGCTTGCCAGAAATTTTAACGATTATCTTTTTGCCGACAAAATAAGTGAAGAAGATGCTGCTAAGATGATTAATTCGGTTGCAAAAAGGTTTGAGACCGATTATCCCGAAGAGTTCAGATGCCTTTACATGAAAGAGTGCAGCGAATCAGGCCGTAATGCCCTTAAAGAAAAGAGGGTAATAACATCTTATCTTGCAGGCAAAAATAATGGTGCGGTTATTTTATCGGAGGATGAAGGAACTTCTGTTCTTTTAAACGGCGAGGACCATGTAAGGATACAGGTATTATGTAACGGAATGGATATCCAGAGCTGTTTTAAGAAAGCCAATGAAATTGACGATTATATAGACGCACATTTTGATTATGCTTTTGATGAAAAATACGGATATAAGACAACTTTTCCCACCAATACAGGATCCGGAATGAAAGCAGGATACACGCTTCACCTGCCTTCCCTGTCGGATGCCAGAAGACTTAACGATATCAGCGCGGAGCTTGGAAGATTCGGGTTAAAATTCAGGACAGTTTATGGTGATGGTCAGAATGGATACGGTAATTTATACCAGATATCCACACAAAAGACCCTTGGACAGGATGAACATGAAGTTATAAAAGACCTTGATGACATTGTTCTGCAGATTGTCAATCAGGAAAAAGAACAGAGAGAACATTTTTACAAAAAAGACAAGATACAGATGGATGATGAGATTTACAAATCATACGGTGTTTTAAAATATGCAAGAAAACTTTCATTAAAAGACTCCATGGTTCTCATATCGGAACTTATGACAGGCATATCGTTGGGCGTATTGCAGTTTGCACATAACGGAAGATATAATATCAACGAGCTTATAATGGATATACAGCCTGCAGTTTTAAGACAGAATTCAGGCAAGGCGATGTCTGTAGCAGAGACAGACGTATTAAGAGCAGAATATATAAGAAAATATCTCCCTGAAATAATCTGATTATTTCACAGATAGGAAAGAGGAATATATATATGGAAAGTGGATTTACCAAAAAAGCCGAGACAGCATTGCAGAATGCCACGGAAGCAGCATTTGAGCTTGGACATGGCAGTGTCGGCTCCGAACATATTCTTATCGGACTTTTAAGAACGGAAGAATGTATTGCCAATGCCGTACTTGTGAATAACGGTGTTGAAGAAAGCAAGGTTGTGGAGCTAATCAAGGAACTTATTGTTCCTGAAAAAAATGTAGGGTTGAAAGAACCTGATTCCTATACTCCGAGAGCTGCAAGAATTCTTGAAAATGCAAGAAAAGAAGCAAAAAGGTTCAAATCCGGACTTATCGGAACAGAACATATTTTTATAGGAATGCTAAAAGAGCAGGACTGCGTTGCAACACGTTTATTGGGAACAATAGGCGTCAAAATCCAGAAAGCCTACATTGATACTGTGGTCGCAATGGGCGAGGACAGCAATAACTATAAAGATGAGGTTTCTTTTAACCGCAAAAATAAAAAGAGCCAGACCCCTACGCTTGACCAGTACAGCAGGGATTTAACGGCACTTGCCGAAGAAGGCAGGCTTGACCCTGTTATAGGACGTGAAAGAGAGATTCAGAGAGTTATCCAGATTGGCAGCAGAAGAACCAAAAACAATCCATGCCTTGTAGGAGAACCGGGCGTAGGAAAAACGGCTGTTGTGGAAGGAATAGCAATTAAAATAGCAGAGGGCAATGTTCCTGATACCATAAGAGGCAAGCTACTTCTTACCCTTGACCTTTAAGGAATGGTTGCCGGTTAAAAATATCGTGGTGAATTTGAAGAAAGAATCAAAAAAGTAATAAAGGAAGTGCGTGCTGCCGGCAATGTCATTCTTTTTATAGATGAGCTTCATACCATCATAGGTGCAGGCGGTGCAGAAGGAGCGATTGATGCTTCCAACATACTTAAGCCTTCCCTTGCAAGGGGCGAGGTACAGATTATCGGAGCCACCACTATCGATGAATATCGTAAATATATAGAAAAAGATGCTGCACTTGAACGACGTTTCCAGCCCGTTAATGTGGATGAACCATCGGAAGACGAAGCATACGAGACTGTCGCTGA
>ERZ1023899.248-NODE-248-length-10652-cov-8.332547_pt1 | contig 10652 bp, 6 predicted proteins | sample MGYA00380400_ERZ1023899 | MGnify/ENA primary metagenome ERZ1023899 (study PRJEB33179, sample SAMN07448996) | human gut metagenome | biome: Human-gut; feature: Human associated habitat; material: Faeces | host: Homo sapiens | place: India: Bhopal | collected...
GCTATGCATAAAAATTCAAGAGTAAAATCTGACAACGATTTAATCAGTGTTTCCCTAAGCGCCGCGAAGTTTTAAACCGCGAAAGATGAAAAACCTGTGAACCTTTTGAACCTTCAGAACCCGCGCCCCTCTTTCGCACGCAATCAAGGGGCAGCACGCCCCAAAGGCTGCCCCTGAGTAACATGAGCCATAAAAAACTGATGACCCGTCATCGGGAGAACCTCCCAGTCACAAGTCACCAGTTTTTTAATCGATGTTTCTCTGCCTCTCCCAAAAACAAAATTCCCTCTGTAGAAATATCAATCATTTCTTCAGAGGGAATTTCCTTTGGCTATTTTACAAATGAGTGATTAGGATTCACATCCAACAACGAATACTATTTCTCTGCCTTTACCGTACGAACTCTTTCTACAGTAGGCTTGCCATCTTTGTCCTGATGCACTGTATCCACAGTGAAACGTTCCAGCTCCGGTGCAAATTCTTTCAGAATCTTATCAGACAGAGTAGCCCCTTCCAGCATGGCTTTGTAGAGCATGGTAGCGAATTCATAACGAGTCATTGGACGATCCCCTTTGAATTCTCCATCGGGGTAACCAGTGAGCGCACCATTGCCTTTCAAAGTAGATACATATTCATAAGCCCAGTGATTCTTCGGTACATCCGGGAAGAGCTGGAGCTTAGACGTATCCAGTTTCTTTCCTGCATTCGCATCCAACAGAGCCGATTTCAGACCTTCCAGTTCTTTTCTGAGGTCTTTGATTTCCTTCGCCATAGCTACCTTGGAAGTAGAAACATGGTTGCCCTGGCCCAGTTTCAAGCTGACACCCGCATTCACCATATTTTCACCATTGCCGAAGCTGCCGCCTACAGAGAACATGGTATCTTCATTCGGACGATAGTAAGCGCCGATAGCGGCTGCATTTTCGCCATTGTAATTGCCATAGCCTGCTGCGAAATCCCACTTGTCATCTGGATCGAAGTCCAACGGATGGAGCGCTGCCAAAGCGGCTGCACCAGCGCCGACTTTGTTGATGCGGTTGCCCAGCTTACTGATACTCTGGGCATTCTGTGCTACCTGCTGGTTGGTTGCAAAGAGCTGGCTGCCATTGACAGCGTCAGTAGATTTTTCAGAAATATCCCCAGCAGCTACATGGGTGACTTTCTTATCCCCTCCATTAATGCCTGTTTTGGTTATGGATGGACCGTCTTTAATGGTAAGACCATCTGTGGTGATACTGGTATCACCTACTTTTACGCTATTAGCGGTCACACTGTCAACAGTAATATCCTTATTCAATTTCACTTTGATACTGCTACTATTGTCCGAAGTAGAAGTAGAAATAGAAGTTAAAATATTACTTCCATCTCCATTGACATTTAAAGTCCCGCCCGGTTTGACATCTGCTTTCTGGTTACCATCAGCGCCAAAGTGAGTAGCTTTCGTTTCGGTGCTAACTGTTACGGTTTCCCCAGTTTTTGTATTTGTACCATTTGTTGTCCCTTGAGACGTATCCGTATTTCCAGTATGAGTCTGGTTCGTCGTTACCGTAGTTTTGTCTACCGTAGTTTTGTCTGTAGCAGTTTCACTTCCTACTATATTGGTAGAAATCTTATAAGTGGTTTTTCCATCCTTTATTATTTTATCCACCTTGATTCCTGTCCCTGCGTCAACGTCAATGGATTCCAATGCTTTTTTGAGCTGTGCCACATTCACTGCATCTGTGTCGTTGGTACCAGCTGCCACATTGATAATCTGTCTAGTCATAGAGCTACTACCAACAGATACAGCACCTGCATTGGCTTTCCAAGTAATCTCCGTAGTACCTGTATCTGCTAAGTACCCCAGTACCCCAGCAGCCCTATTTGCAATGGATGAAACGCCTATTGACACACCATCTTTTGCGGTTACAGATGAAAAACCGCCTAATGCTGTTCCATTTTCTGCCGTCACTGCGCTCGAAGTCCCCAATGCAGTTCCACACGATGCACTCACTTTCGTATAACCACCAACAGCAGTAGAATTATTTGCATTCCCACTAATAGAAGAGTTTGCCCCAATTATAGTAGACCAGGTCGCGCCCTCACTAATAGAAGACAGTGAACCAATTATAGTAGAATAGGTCGCATTCTTCCCAATAGTTGACGCATGCCCCAACACAGTAGCCCATGTAGTTCCACTTTCAGTTCTTGCACCTTCACCGAAAGCAATACTATAATTCCCTAATGCATTGGCACTTGGCCCTATGGCAAATGATTGCTCGCCTTGCGCATTACTAAAATCCCCAATGGCTATACCAGATTTCTGATTGGTTCCATCACTACTTACATTTTTTGCCGCTCTTCCTATTGCTATACCACCGGCATTTCCCACCATACTAGAAACACCGATAGAAACGCCACCCATTGCTGTAGATTTACTATTCATACCTATAGCCGTAGCCGAAGATGCAGCATAAGATTGTGCACCAACAGCAGTAGCAGTATCGTGTGCTTCACTAGAATTTCCTATCGCCATAGAAGATGAACCTTTAATAATTTTACTATTGTAACCAATCGCTAAACTATAATCACCATCAACATTACTTTGATTTCCTATAGCAGTACTATGACTACCTTTCGCTACACTAGATGTTCCAATAGCCATATCTGCCTTCGTAACATATGGACTAGCCTCGGGATTATCATGATCATCTTTGACCGTTTTTATTTTACCAGTCTCGATGTTATATTTCGACTCAGTTTCTGTTATTTGAGCTTCTACAGATACTACACCGTAACAACAAGCCAAACTCAAAGCAACTGCCAAAGCTGCTGCTTTTTTATTGCTCCCCCCATTCGATGAGTTCTTATGACTTTTAGCAATTTCAGAAACTACGGTATAGCAATGTTTCGCATGATTCCAAATGACTTTGTAAATATGATTCATGATATACCCTCTCTTTCAATGAATTCAGGGAGTAGGATAGGTTCGTAAAGATTAAGCGAATCCCTAAGCATTTATCCTTTTTTCTTCTGTTCTCGAATCACTTTTTGTTTGGCTCTGTGCTGGGCTTCCCGACAGGTCTCACTGCAATAGAAACGCCTCCTGTCCAAAGGGTCTGTGACAATGACGTTTTTTCCACAAGCGTGGCACTGGAATTGTCGAATGCCTTTTTCCCTTTTCTTTTCCGGATGTTTCCAGTACAATTTCTCACAATGGACACAGCAAAATTTGAAACGGTTATCGGATGGATCATAGACATTGACCACTTCCCCGCACTGCAAGCACCGAAATGAACGAATGAGTACGGCTTCCTGCGTATGTACTTCATCCTTGGGCAGTCGTTTCCGATTGGCAGCTACACGGCAGGCTGGCGAGCAATATTTCTGCCAACTTTTTAGCGGAGTAAACTCTTTCCCGCACCATTGACATTTCATACCATATGCATGCCTCCCCTCCTACACACTATCCATTCCGGAAAATTTTTCTTTTCATGATTTGAGAAAATATCTCTTTTCTCACTTTCCATTTTTGCCATCTGTGAATAAATGTGCTTAAATTCTTATTTAGACAGTACTACCCCCCCCGGTTTCGTCAATGCCTAAACTAATTGACCACTACATGTTAAAACGCTATATGGGGAATGGGTATATTTCCCATATAGCATCCATTGGATCATTCCTATCTCCCGTAACCTGAGCAACAAAAAACTGATGGCTCATCATCGGGAGAACCTCCCGGTGATGAGTCACCAGTCACGAATCACAAATCACGAATCACGAATCACGAATCTTAAAAATCACATTTCCAAAGGCCATGCAGATTACAATATTCATACACCACGCCATGAGGCACATCAGCAAAGACGGCTTTCGGTTCTTCTCCCGGTTTCAGATAACGCACTTGGAATCCCTCTTCGGTCACCAAAGCGATCCACTGGATGTAATGGTTTTCCAACATAGGATGCAGTACTTCCCCCACTTGTACGTGAAGGAGATCCCCCTCGTGAGTCACCACCGGTACATGTTTTTCTCTGGCTCCATCACTGGTGCCTGCTGCCAAGGGCTGCAATGTTTCACCACAGCAAGAAACAGCCATGGCTTCGCCGGTTTTGAATACGAAAGAATCGCAAGATGGGCAATAATAGATATGAAGTGTCATGATATTCTCCTTTCTCTGCAGGTGGCAGAAAAAATTAGGTGACCAGTGACCAGGGATCAGGTGTTAAGGGTTAGGTACTGCACTCTCCTAAACGTAATTCTTGTCCGCTTGCCATGTTCATGGCGAAGCAGACCGCCAGTCGAGCTCCCTCTTGTATGATCCCCCAACGGGGGATACACACTAAAAATGATTTTCTTACCCGTCACAGATCACTTTATCGATATTTCTCTATATCTATATATTACCATATGGTTCGACATTTATCAATGTATAAAACATAATCGATAAGGAAACACTGACTCAATCGCAGAATCAGATTTCAAATGGATGAAATACCTACTGCTGCAACTGACGCCAGAGTCAGGCGTGGTGCCCACTTGAGACTTGGAGCCTTTAGACTCCAGATGTCAGATGTCTAACGTCTTTCAGTCTCCCAGTCACCAGTCACTAGTCCCCGGCCACTACTTTTCCCATTCCAATTCCAGCAGGCGGAAGCGGTGATCCGCGCTGTGCTTCTGCAGAAGATAGATATCCTTTCCCTGCTCTTCATTCTGACGAAGCGCTTCCTCCGCTTCATAGCGGATGTCATTCAGCTGCTCGTCATAGCAGGACACCTCGATATTCATCATCCGCTCCTGCAGGTCAGTGATCAAAAACTGCTGATAAATGACCATGCCGAGCAGCATGGCCATGATAAGGTAGAGATATTTACGTTCTCTCCACTGTATTTTCCTTTTCCACTGTTCCATGGAAATCCTATTTCCTCATCATATCATCGATCTTACGCGGGTCATTCAAAAGCGTCAGATGGTCTTTGGTGAATTCGATCCAGAGGCGGGCAGCGCGGGAGAGGTAGCGGCCCTTCTTCCAGATGGCATAGAGGTGATGCGTCATGCGCGGCTCTGTCATCACACGGGTGACGACCTTGCTTTCCTCGCTGTTTGCCGGGCACAGGCGCGACGGCAGGATCGCGACGCCAAGGCCGCTTGCGACCGTCTGCAGCATCAGCTCACGCTGGCTCGTCTCGAATACGATCTTCGGCGTGAAGCCGATCTTTTTGCAGTTCGACATAATGTCATCATGCATATTGAAATCATCGCGGTACAGCACGAGCGGATAGTCTGCGAGCAGCTTCATCGGGACGACAGGGTGCTCTTCGAGCGGATAGCCCTTCGGCATGACGACGCACATCTCATCCTCCGAAAGGAAGAAAGACTCGAATTCGTTATTCGGAATGGTGCAGATGATGCCGACGTCGATGACCCCCTCCTGGACAGAGGTCTCGATGACCTTCGAACCGTGCTCATAGAGCTTGATGGCGATCTGCGGATAGTTCTTCTTGAATTCGCCAAGAAGCTTTGCAAAGACATGCGCATCGGTGATCGGCGGCAGCCCGATCTCGATGGTATCCTGTTTCAGGTTGAATTCATTTTCAAAATCCGACTTCAGATGTTCAAAAATAAAAAGACACCGCTTCGCATAGTTCAGGAAAATGGTCCCCGGCGCTGTGATCTCTACCGTCTTTGCGTTGCGGATGAAAAGCACGACCCCCAGCTCATCCTCCAGCGACTTGATCATGCGGCTGATGGCGGACTGGGAAATATGAAGATTGCGCGCTGCTTTCGAGAAGCTCTTCTGTTCAGCGACTTCCATGAAATATTTCAGATGACGATAATCCATTGTGATCCTCCATGAAAGAGTAAAAAGAAAGGTAAGAGGGTGCATCTCCAGGATGAGTCCGTGGGGCGGGCTGCTTTAGGGAAACTCCGATTCAATCGTTGTCAGATTTCATTCTTGGATTTTTATACAGAGCGAGGAATCATCTGACGCGAATAGCAAGCTATTTAAGGAAGATGATGACGAAGCCATGTATAAAAATCCATGTGAAATCCGACTCTGCGATTGAATCAGCGTTTCCCTAGATCCCATGCCGGAGAAGCTCCGCCGGTTCCAAGGGGCATGATGCTTCGCATAAAAAACAGCAGTACGCTCATCAGCTGCTCTTGCTCTCTTTCTCCTTCTCATTTTCTTGTGAAATCCATATCTTTATTCTATAATAGAAATGTATCTATTCGGATGCCCTGGAAATGTCCATGGTCTATGACTTAGTATAGAATAAAGTGAATCCATCTATGCAAAATTATCATAAAACCATTGTACCTAATTTTCAGGTATCTTGCAAGGGAAGAGTAAAGGCGAAGGTATAAAAGCCAGGTAACTGATGAGCAGGGATCCGTGGCCGGAAAGGCGCCGCCTTCCTCATCCTTCATCTCCTCTGCTCCCCTTGAACAGATTTCCCATACAAAGGAGTGTTGATCTGTGAGAAATGTAAAAACAATGGATGGCAACACAGCTGCTGCGTATATTTCCTACGCATTCACAGAAGTAGCTGCTATTTATCCGATCACCCCTTCCTCTCCGATGGCGGAAGAAGTGGATGAATGGGCCGCTCACGGCAAGAAGAATATTTTCGGTGACACCGTACACGTCGTCGAAATGCAGGCAGAAGGCGGCGCAGCCGGCGCATTCCATGGCTCTTTGCAGAGCGGTGCGCTGACTACCACCTATACGGCATCTCAGGGCATGCTGCTCATGGTACCGAACATGTACAAAGTCGCAGGCGAATTGCTCCCGGGCGTTTTCCACATCGCAGCGAGAGCTCTTGCAAACCACGCACTCTCCATCTTCGGTGACCATCAGGACGTCATGAGCGCACGTGCGACAGGCTGCGCGATGCTGGCAGAAGCGAATGCCCAGGAGATCATGGACCTCGCCGGCGTTGCCCATCTTGCTGCCATCAAAGGCCGCGTACCTTTCATCAATTTCTTCGACGGCTTCCGCACGAGCCATGAGATCCAGAAGGTCGAGGTCATGGGCTATGACGAGCTCGCTCCGCTCATCGACCAGAAAGCCCTTGCGGACTTCAGAGCCCGCGCTCTCAATCCGGATCATCCGGTCATCCGCGGCACCGCAGAAAACCCGGACGTTTACTTCCAGCACTGCGAAGCAGCGAACCCCTTCTACAATGCCCTCCCAGACATCGTTCAGGGCTACATGGATGAGATCTCCAAGATCACCGGCAGAAGCTACCATCTCTTCGACTACTACGGCGCAGCCGATGCTGACCGCATCATCATCGCGATCGGCTCTGTCACCGACATCTGCAAGGACGTCACCGATGCGCTCAATGCCCACGGCGAAAAAGTCGGCGTGCTGAATGTACACCTCTACCGCCCATTCTCTGTCAAGCACTTCCTTGACCAGATCCCATCGACCGTCAAGAAGATCGCCGTCCTCGACCGCACCCGTGAACCGGGCGCCATCGGCGAACCGCTCTACCTGGATGTCGTATCTGCGATCGCCTCTTCCGGCCGCGCCATCAAAGTCTGCGGCGGCCGCTACGGCTTAGGCTCGAAGGACGTCATTCCGGAAGACATCATGGCTGTCTATGAACACCTGAAGGAAGAGACCCCGCGCCACAACTTCACGCTCTCCATCAAAGACGACGTGACGAACCTCTCCCTCGCTCCGCTCCCGGTACCGGAAATCCCGTCCAAGCTCGTCTCCTGCAAATTCTGGGGCTTCGGCTCTGACGGCACCGTCGGTGCGAACAAGAGCGCCATCAAGATCATCGGCGACCACACCGACCTCTATGCACAGGGCTACTTCGCTTATGACTCCAAGAAATCCGGCGGCGTCACCATCTCCCATCTGCGCTTTGGCCCCGATCCGATCAGAAAGCCTTACCTCATCCGCAAGGCTGACTACATCGCCTGCCACCGTCCGTCCTACATCTATAAATACGACCTTCTCCGCGGCTTCAAGCCGGGCGGCATCTTCCTTCTGAACTCCCCATGGAGAAAAGAAGATCTGGACCGCGTCCTGCCGGCAGCCATGAAACGGAAGCTCGCTGCCCTCAAGGCAAAATTCTACATCATCGATGCCTTTGAGATCGCAAAGAACATCGGTCTCGGCGGCCGCATCAATATGATCATGCAGTCTGCCTTCTTCCACCTCACCCACATCATTCCTGATGCAGATGCCGTGAAGTACCTGAAAGACTCCAACGAAAAATCCTACGGCAGAAAAGGCCAGAACGTCGTCGACATGAACAACAAAGCCGTCGACGCCGGCATGGAAGGCATCGTCGAAGTCGAAGTACCGGCCGAATGGGAACATGCGACCACCGGCGGCTCCATCGCCAAGGTCAGCCGTCCGGACTTCGTCAAGAACGTCTGCGACGTCATGAACCGTCAGGAAGGCGACGACCTCCCGGTTTCCACCTGGAAAGGCATCGAAGACGGCACCTTCCCGGCCGGCACCTCCCAGTACGAACGTCCATCGGCAGCCATCATGATCCCGGAATGGATCCCGGAAAACTGTATCGGCTGTAACCAGTGCGGCGTCGTCTGCCCGCATGCTGCCATCCGTCCATTCCTCGTCACCGAAGACGAAGCAGCGAATGCGCCGGAAGGCTTCATCGTCAAAGACTTCAGAGGCCCGGTCAAAGGACTCAAGTACCGCATCGTCGTCGATCCGGAAGACTGCTACGGCTGCGGCATCTGCGCGAATACCTGCCCGGCTCCGAAGAAAGCCCTCGTCATGCAGCCAGCAGAGACAGAGCTCCCCAAGCAGAACCTTTGGGACTATGCAAAGAGCCTCCCTGCAAGAGACAATCCGCTCGGCAAAAAGAACCTCAGAAGCGCCATGTTCGAACCGACCTACTTCGAATTCTCCGGTGCCTGCGCAGGCTGCGGCGAGACCCCGTACATCAATATGGTCACCCGTCTCTTCGGCGACCGCATGATGATCTCCAATGCGACCGGCTGCTCCTCCATCTACGGCGCAAGCTCCCCGTCCATGCCATATACCAAGAACAGCAAAGGACAGGGCCCGGCTTGGGCGAACTCCCTCTTCGAAGACAACGCGGAATATGGCCTCGGCAAGCACCTCGGTGAAGCAAAGCTGAGACGCCCCCTGACCGAAAAGCTCGAAGCTCTCCTCCCGGCAGCGGAAGGCGATGTCAAGACCGCCATGGAAGAATGGCTCGCCAAGAAAGACCTCGGCGAAGGCACGAGGGACCGCGCCGACAAGCTCGATGCGGCCCTCACCGCTGCGGTTTCCGCGCATCCGGAATACCAAGCACTGCTGGATCTCAACGATCATTTCGTCAAGATATCCCAGTGGATCTTCGGCGGCGACGGCTGGGCATACGACATCGGCTTCTGCGCACTCGATCAGCTACTCGCTTCCGGCGAAGATGTGAATGTCCTCGTCCTTGATACCGAAGTCTACTCCAATACCGGCGGACAGTCCTCCAAGTCCACTCCGGCTGCTGCCATCGCCAAATTCGCAGCCTCCGGCAAGAAGACCAAGAAGAAAGACCTCGGCATGATCGCCGTCTCCTACGGCTACATCTACGTCGCACAGATCGCTCTCGGCGCTGATATGAATCAGGCCTTCAAAGCCATCAGTGAAGCAGAAGCTTATCCGGGACCGTCCCTCATCATCGCCTATGCGCCATGCATCAACCACGGCCTCAAAGCCGGCATGGGCAAATCCTCCGAAGAAGAGAAACGCGCCGTCGAATGTGGCTACTGGTGCAACTGGCGCTACAACCCAGAGCTTCTGGAACAGGGCAAGAATCCGTTCCACCTCGACAGCCGCGAACCGAAAGGCAACTTCCGCGACTACCTCATGGGCGAAGTCCGCTTCGCATCTCTGGCGAAGCTCTTCCCAGACAAAGCGGAAGAACTCTTCGAAAAGACCGAACGCGATGCCAAACAGCGCCGTGAAAACTACGTCCGCATCCAGAAATCCTATGACCAGGAGATCGCAGATCGCAAAGCCAAAGAAGAAAAATAATCCTCACGCTGCGTAATACGAAAGCGTAAACAAAGGGGCCGCTGACTCAAAGAGTCAGCGGCCCCTTTCGCGTGGGTCTTCCGGGATAAAGAGTGACTAGTGACTTGAATACTACTTTCGGGCATCGCCACCATCTATACTCCGCGGCGCTCCCCTGTTTTTATGCGCTGCACCACCACTCCTCATCCCCGAACTCATTTTCTTCTTGCATCTTACGCGAGACTATGGCATAATAATCACCGTCAACGATTTATGGGCGATTAGCTCAGCTGGGAGAGCGTCTGCCTTACAAGCAGAATGTCAGCAGTTCGATCCTGTTATCGCCCACCAAAAAGAAGGCCTCTTGTGATCCGCTCCATGCGGTCTTTTTTCTTGCCTTTTTCCTTTTTTCTCTGCGGTCATATAACCTCCTGCATCCGCGACTCACGATCATTTGCGCGTCGCTTTGCTCCTTCAAATGATGTTCGCTGCGGAACCAGTTCGATCCTGTTATCGCCCACCATAATGAAAAGACTTCACGTGCTTCGTGCCGTGAGGTCTTTTTTCTTCTTTACCTTTCTTTTCATTATCATTTAACCTCCTGCATCCGCGCTCACGATCATTTGCGCGTCGCTTTGCTCCTTCAAATGATGTTCGCTGCGGAACC
>ERZ1023899.252-NODE-252-length-10579-cov-16.679875_pt1 | contig 10579 bp, 18 predicted proteins | sample MGYA00380400_ERZ1023899 | MGnify/ENA primary metagenome ERZ1023899 (study PRJEB33179, sample SAMN07448996) | human gut metagenome | biome: Human-gut; feature: Human associated habitat; material: Faeces | host: Homo sapiens | place: India: Bhopal | collected...
ACGACTTGACGGCGAGTCTCGTGGGCTCGGAGATGGGTATACGAGACAGCCTTATGGGTGGGGCGGAGGGGGGAATATTTCCACTGTTGGATATTTCGTCTATAAGTTTGACAATTTCGTTGTAGTTTGTGTGTGTAAAAAGTGATATAGCACTCCGTTAGCTTTTTCTCGCTGTGCGAGAGAGAGTTATATTAATTTGTTATGTCACTCTGACGGCGGTACTACTGTACCGCCAGAAGACGCATTTTTCCGCACATCGTTCATTCGTTTTCTTTACTTTACAATTCTTTTGTCCTTGGCTTAGGTTTATACGTGCACAACGAAAGCAGGGCACGAGATTTCGTGTCCTCTTGCTGTGTGATTGTGTCTTTTTTGTTTGTGTTTTGTGTGTGTATCGCACAACACATTAGGTATGGGCAATTGCTCATACCTAAAATGGTGTACCTAAAAGTTCCTCCACAATGAGAGGTAGGTCTAATTTCGTGTTTAAGGTGTGTTCGTATCGTTCTATAAGCTGTTTAAGTTCGTCTTTCTTTTTGAGTACATCGGATTTGGCCTTCTGTATTCGCTTTTGCTGATATCGCTTAAATCGGTTGGAGCGTTTGTCAAGTTCTTCTGGGCTCATCTGCTTTAGTTCGTCCTCACATTCAAGCCATGAGGTGTCCTCTCCCGATGCCTGTCTTGCGATATCTTCCTCATTTTGCTTTCGCAAGTGAATAAGGTCTGCTGATATCTGTAGCCAATTTTTTTCGGGATCAGGGAGCAGCCAATCTCGGTGCTTTTTGCTTATGTACATCGCAATGGCTTTAAGCATCATCTTTTCCTTTTCTGTGCATTCGTCTTCGTTGGCCATTCGCATAAGTCTGTTTACCATGATTTTGTCTTGTCGACTGCTTTCCGTGTCGGGTGTTGGCCGTGAGGGTCTGTAGTTGCTAATCTCCTGCGTCTGGTATAGTCTTATCGGTTTGCATCGGTCTTTGCGTTTAGGTTTTCGGCCATCCGTATATTCTGCCTTGCAGAATACAAATAACCATGCTTGCATGGTCATGAATGTATAAGCAAGTTTTTCGGCTGTATCGAAAGCATCTAATTGGAGTTGTACTCTGTGTTGGTCATCTAAATTTATCCAATTTCGGCCTTCCGATTTGATGGAAAACTCCACTCGCCAAACCTCGATTTGTTGAGCTTCTTCTATCGGGATTTCGTGGTCCACTTGAGTACCGGGTTTGACCATTACCATTTTTGCCCTCTGTTCATGCTTTTTTGTCTTGCTGTCGTAATAGTCATAGGTAACTTTCTGGTAGTTGCAAAGTCCTGCTTTAGTCCAGGCATCACGAATGTACCATTTGTCCTTTGATTCAGTCGAAAGTTCTAAAGTCTTGTTGTAGAGTTTGGTAGAGATAGGAGATGATGGAGAGCCCCACTTGATTGAGTTGTATATTCTTCCTCGGTTGGTTTCCTTTCCATGCGCTGCCATTCGGTTGCCTTTTGCGATATCATCGCCATCGTTAGTGTATGCGTGTAAGTTGCTTTGGTGTGTCTTCCATATCTTCTCTTTCATATATTGGTTGGCCAACGTCTGGGGCAACATTCCATTATCGAATTTTACTTGGTCGCAACAGATATCAATGCGGCTTATTCCCTGGTACCTGTATCCGTATTGGATGATGAATGTACGCAGTTGGTTAACTGCATCGTAGTAGTAGCAAGTTCGGTTTGATAGTCGAATGTGGCAAGCATGTTCTTCGAATATTCCACCGTCCTTTCTGAGGGAGTATGGATTTCTTCGTATTTCCAAAAATGGTTTGCCGTGTTGGTTGTAGAGGGTGAACATTTCCCTATATTGTGGAGTTCCGTATTCTCGTTGTCTTGCGTCCCATCCAAGGTTTTTGAAGTAATTAGCGCACAAATCGGCTGGCTCGATGCAAAACACCTCGAGCCAGTCCAAATTTATGCACTTTACTTCATTTTTCATTTTACTTTAATTTGGTTTGGTCTTTTAGTTTGCCATTGATGTAAACGCTAATTACTTGCGTGTGATAGTCAATGTATAATTTTAATTTGTTGCCGTTTTCATGCTTCATGTCGCAGATGGCAGCATGGTTGTCGTAGTCAAATTCGAAGTTTTTCGCTTCCCATCCTTGGCCATCGTAGCTTTCAATCAGCTTTTTTGCTTTCTGCATTATTTTACTCATCATTACTTTAAGTTTATGAGGGCAGGGTGTAAGCCCTGCCCGAATGGTTATTAAAATGGTGGTTCGTTTTTGTTTTCTTCTTTTGGCTTTGAGGAGCAAAGCTCAAGTTCCCATACAGAGATGTTTAACCCTGCTTCCATTTGATGAGTTAAAGCCGATGAAAATACATTCATCGTCATTGATCCTCGCAAGAAGACTTTGGTACCCTGCTTTAGAAATTGGGTTAGCTGACCTCCATCGCCATTCATTGTGCAGGAAGCCCAGACTGTTCTCGATACGATTTGACCCGTAGCTCTGTCCGTCCACTTTTCTGTATGAGCAACACGGAAAGAAACGAATTTCCTTCCTTGGTGGTCCTTGATTTCGGCATCTGCTCCAAGATTGCCTATCATTTCAACTTTTAGCATAACTAATAATTTTAAGTGATTAATATTGTGTTAATTATCTCTTTGTCTTTTTGTGTAGATTTTCCTTTCTGTTTTCATCCACTTTTCGAAAAATCACGTTGGTGTTATCGTTTCTGTAGATATCGGTGCAAGCCCCGAGATAATCATCGTAGGGGCAAAATTTTAATCGAAGCCGATTAAAATAACAGCCCCTGCAACCATCTACACTTTTGACTATTTGCAGCCGCACCCCATTGTATCGAAGTACCGTGCCTATACTTTTTGCTATTAGTTCGGGCATAATTTTATGTTGTTTGATTTAGGCTTAGGTTTTTTACGTGAACAACGAAAGCAGGGTGATTGTTATTACTCTATTGTACCTTTAACTTTTGCACAATACATGGAAAATACTCTTTGTGAACCATAACGACCAACAAAAGTATAGCTGCCATCAGGTCCGATAAATATATCTAAATCCGGTAATCTGGTTCTTTTATTTCTTTGGGCTATACTTTCAATATGAGCCGCTATAGCTTCCAAGAAATTTTCGATATCTCCTTGGAAAATTCCATTTTTATAGGAGCCGATAAAATCAGCAACCTCTTTCAGAAGCTTATTTTTTTCGCAGTAGTTGACTTCGGAAATGAAATATTTATTTCCGTCTTTGAACTTTCGTTCTATTAACCAATAATCTTTAGCCATTTTCTTTCGTATTTATATTATTATTTTCTTCTTTTACCATATAAGGACACACAACAACTTTTCTGTAGTATTTGCATTCCTTCCTGTAGTCACATTCATCGCATAAACACCAAGCCATATTATCTCCAAATTTTCTTTTGTTTAATCAGATTATCACACACGGATAAAGATTGCTCAAAAGTTGATGCATCTACTCCAATTTTTGCCAATGCAGCAATAGTTTCTTTTTTTCTTTCAATTCTCTCATAGCATCAATACGAGCTTGCAAAGCTGTATCGATTGCGGTTCCTTTTTCAAATTCAATTTTTACCATAAGCAAATTTTTTATAATGGACATTATGTTAATTTTAAGATATTTCTATTTATCATATTACGATGAGCAAAAAAAAAGCGGATAGAGGTGTACTCCATCCGCTTCGCAAAAATCTGCTTATCGTGACTTCCCTACGTTGGGGGTCGCACCTCTGCGTTGCCCTTATCCTCAGGAAGCACTGCAAATATAGGAAATATCTTTTTATGCTCCAAGTTTTTTTTGCTTTATTTTTTGCTTTAAGACACAATGGCAGATAATTAATGTTAAAAGCGACAACATGACAGCAAAAAGCACGTTTTTTGAAGATTTCTTTTCCGGCTTCTCTATCTTTTTGTATTGATTTTGTTTGATGTCTGCAAATACGTAATTGCTATCGCAAGATAGCTTATCGGAAGAATTATTTTGTACCATGGAGGATTTTTTTTCAGATTTTGAAAGCTGTATCCATTTTTTTTTCTTACCATGGAAATCTGTTGGCCTACCCATAGAATCGAATTTGATAGAAAATTCTTCCTCGATCATAGTTGAGTTCATCGAATCGGCAATTGTTATCAGATTTGATGAGCATTTTTTCTCCATGGCAATTTCTTTTGTTGTTCTGCTTTCTGTTCTTGTCGTGTCAGACTGCATAGAGTATTCTTGTATTACTTTTTTTGTTTTGCATGATGTGCAAAGCAAAAGTAAGATTGTTATTAGGTATAATAGTTTTTTCATCTTGCTATAAAATTAAAGTTAAAATGATGTCTGGGTGTGCGCTGCATGTTCCATTGAACATGAAGCCAACAACTTGTTGTTGAGTGTTCGAATAAAGCAACATCTACAGAAGGTATTGTTTTGAGGATTTCGAACAGTTCTTTAGCTTCATCCAGGGAGTGTACCCTTATATCGGCTGCGTTGCCTTGAAGGTGATAACTGTTTGCAACACCTCCTACAAGTTTGTTGAGAGCTGCACATCTGTAGCCCGAGGTAATGGTAATTGGCTTCTGGTATATGTTGCGCAATGGTTGCAACACCATGTCAACACCATATTGCAAGTTTCTAATCTCTTCACAACCTGGTATGTTGCTAATTCTGTGTTTGTCCGCTGTGGTCGAGTGGATGAGTTCCTGGAGAGTGAAGTTTTCACTCGCTTTGAATGTTATTTTTGGTTTCGCCATAATTCATTATTTTGTAGTTAAGGTGGAATACAGACGCAGCGAATAAAAGCAGCTGCGCAATGAGAATAAGAACACCTGCGGCTATATCGTGGTTGGTCGATATAATGATAGAGGAAATTCCGATTGAAATGGATGAGAATATACAGACGATTGCGCTTGCATATTCGACAGACTCTTTTTGGTGGATTGTCATAACTTGAGGATTTGAAAAAGGGGCACCCAAAATATGATGGGTGCCCCTAATCATAACGTGGCTAATTAATACGAAAGAACACTATCTTTTATTCTCCATCACCGCTACCACCACCGCCTGGAGTTGCGTCTGTGGCCTGTCCTGTCACATTGAGAGCGTAAGAAATAGATGTTGCACCTGTTGTTTCGGTTGCACCAACTGAAATGGTTACACGGGTATTGCCGTTTGCCTTAGCAGTAGCCACACCTGTTGTTGCATTAATGGTAGCAACGTTGCTGTTTGCGATGCTGTAAGTAACAGCAGCGCCCGCAGGTGCGCCCGTCAATGTAGGAGGATTGGCAGTTCCGCCTTCTGTTGTGATGCTAACAGACGATGCAGACAATGACAATGAAGGCTTAGGCAGTGAAGAAGTTGAGCTGCCCTTTGCAAGTCCAGAGCCGTTGAGGATGAGGTCACGTTCAACAGGATATGTTGCAAGCTGACGAGAAACAGTTGTTGCAGGGATACCAGTCTTAACGACCATGGTTGCATTTGAACGTAACCATTTGTCGGCTGCCTTGCGAGAAATGATGACTGCACCCATAACGAGCTTGTCGCAAGTTGCTTCAAATACGAGGTTGGCACCGAGATTAAAATCAACACTCACGTTGCCCTGGTTGTTGCTCTCAACTGTGAAAGCATCGGCAAGCGAAGAAACTGCGCCCTGCTTGTCTGCATGCAATCGAGTTATAGCCAAAGGCTGTGGTGCAAAAGTAAGTGCAGTGTTGCTAATGAAATCACCACCGCAAAGGATGAAAGTAACCATATCGCCCTGGTTAAGGCCGAGAGCTGCATAGATACCTTCAGCTGTTGTGGTGTCTGCTTCGCCCTTTGGAGTGCTCCATGACAACTTACCCTCTGCGATAGTTGGTACAATCTCATTCAAAGAACCTTTTGCAACCAAGAATGGTACAGGGTTGATGTTTTTGTCTTGGTACGCGTTGAAAGCAACAACGGCCGCATCATTCTGAGCCTTTGCTTTGAGTGCGTCCAGGTTCACACGCATAAACTCGCTCATACAGGGGCTACCCACTCCGATGCCCTCGAAAGAGTGATCACAAATTTCTTTAAGGTAAGAGTAAGCTGCGCTTACTGTTGCCATGACCATGCGCTGTCGCATCTGCTGTAACGTGCGAGGGTTCTTAACCTTGTAGACACGTTCCTTAGTAATCTGCTGTCCGTTGAGCTCGGAGAACGTAAAGTTCTTCGTTGAGCCAGAGCGCAGGCCGAAAAATCCTTTAGACTTTGCCATAATATTAATAGATTAAATAGGGGCGCGCAAGCTGCCTGGGGCACCCATACCAGGGGGAGGTGGTCGTGCCCACCTTCACGGTTGCAAATATAGCAAATGTATTTCAATCGGAGGTGAAGCGGACTTGGTACGGAGTTACCTCGTTGTTATCCCCGAATTATCATCTTTTCTTTACATTTTAACATTTCATATTTAACTACCTTTAACGCCTATTAACCACTATAAGCACATATTTTAGGCGCAAAGCGGAGGGCAATGCCCACACCGCAAAGGCAATTTCAGCCCCTTTTGGGGCTACAAAAAAGCCCATGCCCGAAGATAATCGGGCATGGGCGGTTGTTGGGCGGTGGTCGGGGTGGCGGATGGCAAGGAAGTAGCGGGCGCGTAGCGACCGCTATTTCTTGCCTACGGCACCCGAAACGCCTTGGAGGTATGTTTCTACGATGTCGTTAAGAAGTGCGTTTCTGCGCAAATTGTTTGCTGCGCAATAGCCGTCCAATTGTTCCAGGGCTTCTGTCTTGATTTTAAAAGCAATTAATTTTTGTGTAATCATTGTTAAGTACATTTTTGTATTAATACTAAAAGGATGAGGACCAGGAGCGACCATAACAGGTGCGCCCCTGGCGAGGTGTTATTTATTCTCATCTAAATTAGCATTCTCTTTCCACTCTCGCTCGTAGAAAGCGAGATGAAATTTAAAGCAAGCTATGAACATCTCATAGGAAATCTCGGGATCATCTGCAATACTTTCTTGCTGTAAGCCCATTACATCTTTTACGATAATACAAAATTTATCGTCTGCATGCATAAACATGCTGAAATTTGTACATATATGTATAAATCGCTTCTTTGTACATTTTCCTTTTAATTCTTTGATGTTCTCGTCTGCAATTTCTCCATCCCAAACAGCACCATTTTTCTTGATGTTAGTGTAGGCTTCATTGATAAATTTAGCCAACTGTTCTGCATGCTGCCACATTGTTTCGTTGTTCATTATCATAAAAATCCGCTTAGCCGTGTTGCGGTAGGGCTGAAATTGTTATTTAATATCGTTAGTGCTTATATATCTTGCTTTAGCTACCTTTAGCCAAAGTTCGTATATTTCGTCAAACTCTTGTTGTGATTGGATATTGTAGATACCATATCCAAAGTATGCACCACCTTTTTTTGAGTTGTGGGCTAACTCATATAGTATATCATCTATTGTGTTATACTCTTTTTCTGTTAATTCTATCTTCATTTTTTGCCAAATTTGTATTGTCTGAAATCCTTTACAAATGCGTCATCTACCAAAACATAGTAGCTGACGGATGAGAGGTGCAGCGCAACAATATTCAGTTTGTCGCTAACGTTGTATCGCAACCAATTGTGTGTGCTGCAACAGTTCCACCATGATGCCGCCTTTTGTGGCAACTGTTTTTTGAGGTATGCGACAAAAGCTTTTTCCGCATCTGGGAAAAATCCTACACCCCTTATCTCAAGTTTCGAACATGAGCAAAGGCGCTTCATGTTGCGCAAGATGTTCACCGATTTGCAGAAGGTGTGCTGCGCACCTTTGCACCCATAGATGAGTGCACGCCCTGAGGGCTTTTCTGCTAAATTCATCAATGCCGCACGCAGGGCGGCCATTGATGCAAATGTCATTCTTTTCATGTCAATAACCAAATAATTAAGATGATGATGTCAATGTAAATGAGGTGCACGATGATTTTGTCGTACAATTCCATCGTAAATTTCCGCTCCTCCTCGTCTTCTTTGTAGGTATTTTCTTTCATATCACGATAAGCATTTGTGAGGGCTTGCGCCCTCGGGTTAAACATATTGATAATAGGATTTTCTTACTTGAGTATTGTCTGCATGCAAGTAAATCTGCGTAGTCTTTATGCTCTCATGCCCAAGCAATTGTGCGAGATGGCTTAAAGGAATGCCCGCATTTGCCATATTAGATGCATACGTATGACGTAACATGTGCGGTGACATCTCCACACCGACAGAGCAAAAAGCGCAATAGATATCGTAGCGGAATTGGCGGTCGCTTGTGTCGGGAAAGAGTAGGCCACTTGTGCAGAGTTCGTGTGCGAGCTCCTCGATGATGCTTACCACATACACGTAACGTTCCTTTTTTCCCTTACCTCTTACTATTATGCGATGCTCCTTGATGTCCTCGATAGAGAGGGATAAGCATTCAGAAACACGCAAGCCGCACAAATGCATGAGCATGATAGCCAACTGTATGCGCTTTGGTGCTGCCTTCATTGCTGCGGCGATGTCTTCGGCTGCCACAACATGGGGGATGCGCTTCTGCAATTTCGGGGCTGAAATGTATCTTGCAGGATTGACCGGCAGCCCGTAATGGGTGCAAGCGAAACGGAAGATACCGCGCACGGCAGACAAAACGGAAGCCTTCGTGCTTTCAGATGCGCTGCTCTTGCTTGCGATATACATCTCGATGTCGGTTCGGGTGATAGTCGACCATGAGCGGCCGCACATAGTGTGAGCGAAGTCGACCAACACCGCATTATATCTACGAATTGTATTCGATGAATACATCTTGTTATCTGCGAGGTATTGTAAGTATTCCTTTATCATAGCTTTTTGGGGTTGTGATACCAGGGGTGCTGCGCCCTGGTATCGGGTTGATGAATTAAAATATATCTCCAAACTTATCGAATAGGATAGGTACGATTTTCTTTTCTCCTGTCTTTTTGTATTGCATAATTTCTTCTTTTATCTTAGTTATAACGCACATTGCTACAGTGTATGCGTGTAACTCATATAGTGACATCTCTTTGGGGTTGTCTGAGCAAGTGTCTGCTACTTGGTTCCAATTTTCATCAAGTAGCTCAAGTAAGTCTGTAAGGTTTATTTCAGTATTCATTTCACGATAAGTTAAGGACTGGGTCGGACCATCCTCCCCTTCTTCCTATATGCAAAATTACTGCTTTTTTCTGATAAAAGCAAAGATATTTAGTTAAAAGTATATACTTTTCCTTTAACACTATTGTTAAATATAGTTATTGTAAGTAATTGGCTAATAGGCTGTTAGCGCAGCGAAGTCGGTTGGGGGCACACGCCTTACACGTTAAAAGCGCTTCTGACGACTCGATTTTTCAAATCGAGGAGGAAGAAGCGCAAGAGGGGTCGGGGGAAATTCATCCCCCGATGTGTGGGAGCCCCCGGGGGGGCGCACGGGCAAGGGGTGCGAGCAGCAGCCCCCCGACCGCAGGGAGGGAGGGCTACTGCTTGCGCCCCTGGGTGGGGCGGGGCGAATATTTGGGAGCCCCCTGGGGGGCGCACGGGAAGGGGTGCGCACGGCAAGCCCCTCTCGTCCCGTAGGGCGAATGGGGCTTACCGGGCGCGCCCCTGGGTGGGGCGGGGGAAAATTGCAGCAGGCAAGGCTATTGTGCCCCCGAATTACGGGGGCGAAGGGGGCTAACCTCGTCGATATGCGTTATTAGCGCTCGCGCTAATATTCATCGCATATCGCCGCTTTTTGGCCTGCGGTTGATCATGGAGCCAAGGGGTATCCGTTAATCGTGGTGCAAGCACGACAGGAGCCACAAAGACAGCAAAGAGCCAAGGGGTATCCGTTATCGTTTTTTCCGATTGCTCCCCACTTGCAAAGGGGGAACATGAGGAAAAACGACTTTTTTGGCAGACAAGGCACATGTGCCCCCGAATTACGGGGGCTGAATAGGGGTTAACCTCCGTTAGGCGAGAGTAAGCCCGAGTGCCTTCTATCGAATGGGGGCGGCTTTGCCGCCGTGGGTCCCATTCGATAGACGGCTCTCGGACACCGCTTTTTGTACGAGCCCGACAGCTGCATAAGCGAATGAAACGAAAGGCATCTGGGTAGTGGAGGATGGCGGCGCGATAAGGCGAGAAAAAGGTTATGTGGCGGTGGCCCTCGGAACGAGGTCTACCGCCACACAACCTTTTTTCTCGCCCGTGCCGACATTGCGGAACGTACCCAGGTGCCTTGAGTGAAATGAGCGATTGCTGCTATCGGGCGAGTTCAGCAGACAAGGCACATGTGCCCCCGAATTACGGGGGCTGAATAGGGGTTAACCTCCGTTAGGCGAGAGAAAGCCCGAGTGCCATCGGCTCTCGGACACCGCTTTTTTGACCGAGAACGATAGCTGCATGAGCGCATGACCCCAAGGCTGTAGGGGCTTGCCCCGATTGCCTTGGGGGAAGTAGCGATTGCTGCTATCGGGCGAGTTGTCCACAAATTCAGCAGGCAAGGCTATTGTGCCCCCGAATTACGGGGGCGAAGGGGGTTAACGGCTGCGTATGGTTGGGAGCCAACCCCCTTGGGGGGGGAGGGTGCACGGGAGGGGTG
>ERZ1023899.253-NODE-253-length-10485-cov-6.064525_pt1 | contig 10485 bp, 9 predicted proteins | sample MGYA00380400_ERZ1023899 | MGnify/ENA primary metagenome ERZ1023899 (study PRJEB33179, sample SAMN07448996) | human gut metagenome | biome: Human-gut; feature: Human associated habitat; material: Faeces | host: Homo sapiens | place: India: Bhopal | collected...
CAGGGGGTTCGTGTTGCCTGATACAGGGAATCAGAGAAAATATGTGACATCTTATTAAAAATAAATGCAGGGTACTTGACAGGGATACCATACTTACCGGAATCTGGGGATTTGATTACGACGGGGATACAAGAGTTGTGGATACACATATTAAAAGAATAAGAAAAACGCTGAATGATAAAGGAAAGAACATTGTGACAAAGGTAAATGTCGGATATATGTTCGAGGAAAAATAAAACCGTATTCTGTTGAAATGAATCTTGAAGAATGATAATATTATATGCGAAATACAGGGAAGCAATCCCGGATAAATCGGAGATAATATGAATTTTTTAGAAGAAAGAATAGTGAAAGACGGAATAGTTAAGGAAGGGAATGTACTAAAAGTTGACAGCTTCTTAAATCATCAGATGGATATAACGCTATTTGATGAGATGGGTGCCGAATTTAAGAAGAGATTTGAAGGCAAATATATCAATAAAATATTGACGGTGGAAGCATCAGGTATCGGAATTGCGTGTGTTGTTGCAATGCACTTTAACGTACCTGTTGTTTTTGCGAAAAAATCAAAAAGTATTAATATAGACGGTGATATGTATATTGCGGAGGTTGAGTCTTTTACCCATAAATGCAAGAATCAGGTTATTGTATCAAAGAAGTTTTTAAATGAAGACGACCATGTGCTTATAATTGATGATTTTCTTGCAAATGGCTGTGCATTACAGGGACTTATTTCAATTGTGAACCAGGCAGGAGGCACTGTTGAAGGAATCGGTATCGCAATCGAAAAAGGTTTTCAGGTCGGTGGTCAGATTATAAGAAATCTCGGATATCAGCTTGAATCTCTTGCTATTGTTGATTCAATGGATGCAACTACAGGAACAATTAACTTCAGGGAGCAGTAAGAGGAGAATACAATGGCTAAAGAAAAAAAGAATAAAGATACTGTCGAAGCGTTATATTCGCTTGACGGAAAGAGTAATTTATTAAAGGCGTATCCGTTAGGATAACAGCACATACTGGCGATGTTTGTAGCCAATATCACACCTATTATAATCGTTGCGGCTGCCTGTGGACTTGGGGCAAAGGACACGGCCATGATAATCCAGAGTGCAATGATTATAGCCGGAATAGGTACTTTTATACAGCTGTTCCCTATATGGAGAATAGGTTCAAGACTGCCTATAGTAATGGGAATCAGCTTTACGTTTGTATCCCTTGCCTGTACTTTAGGAGCACAGTACGGATACGGAACCCTGATGGGTGCAGTATTAATAGGCGGTATTGTGGAAGGACTTCTGGGACTTTTTGCAAAATACTGGATAAAAGTTATTTCGCCGATTGTAGCAGCAACGGTTGTTACGGCAATCGGATTTTCACTTCTTTCTGTTGGTGCGGCTTCCTTCGGAGGAGGAACGGGAGCAGCAGATTTTGGTTCTGCCAACAACTGGATACTTGGAATTGTAACCCTTGTAAGCTGCATTTTATTCAATATACTTGCAAAAGGCTATTTAAAACAGCTTTCTGTTTTATTCGGACTTGTTGTGGGATATATTGTGGCACTTTGTATGGGAATGGTGGATTTTTCAGCACTTCATAATGTTGATATTATCGCCCTGCCTCATTTTATGCCTTTTAAAATTGAATTTAATGCCAATGCAATATTTTCTTTTATTCTTATTTTCCTGGTATCGGCAACGGAAACTATCGGTGATACCTCTGCCCTTGCATCATCAGGACTTGGAAGGGATGTTACGGAAAAAGAAACCTCAGGTTCCATTGCCTGTGACGGTTTTGTAAGTGCACTCTCTTCAATTTTCGGATGTATGCCGATTACCTCTTTCAGCCAGAATGTAGGACTTGTTGCAATGACAAAGGTTGTAAACAGATATGCCATTTCTACAGGAGCGATAATCATGGTAGTGGCGGGATTTTTCCCGGCAGTAGGAAGTCTTCTTGCCACTTTGCCGAGTGCGGTGCTTGGCGGATGTACGATAATGATGTTTGGTACAATTGTTGTAAGCGGTGTCCAGATGATAGGAAAATGCGGGTATACACAGCGCAACATTACAATAGCAGCTCTTTCTCTCAGTATTGGATTAGGCTTTACGCAATGTCCTGATTTATTTAATATTTTTCCTGATATTGTAAGGTCTGTATTTGCTGAAAACTGTGTGGCACTTGTTTTTGTTACGGCAATATTGCTTAATATTATTCTTCCTAAAAGTATGGGAGAAGAGAAAGCACAGAAAAATAATTAAATTTTTACTTACATAAAATAAAAAAATGTGGTAGTATACCGTTTGTTGTAACAACAATTAAATATAATATGAAAATGATAATGACACTAAATATCGTAGCGGCCTATGACTGATAGCTGCGATGTTGTTTGGTGTCTTTTTTATTTTCGGAAAAAGGAGAATTATTATGCCAAAAACAAAATTTCAAAGTATCGTATTTACCGCAATAATGGTATTCTGCATGGTGTTCTGCATCACAGCTTATACCATTGCCATGAAATCAGGAGGACTTACATATAAAGTATTTGCGCTTGCAATTAAAGAGATGTGGATAGAATACGTTGTTGTATTTCTGTTGATTTTCTTTGTAATTACAGAATGTGCCAAAAAGCTGGCTTTAAGAATTATTACACCGGGAGTTGATAAACCCATTTTTCTTATTCTTGCAATCCAGTGCTTCACGGTTTGTATGATTGTACCTGCCATAACGCTTTTTGCAACATTTTTCCATAACGGATTTAAGGGAAGCTGGTTTACCGACTGGATACAGCTTGCATTTACATGTTTTCCTGTAGCACTTTGTTTACAGGTGTTTTTCATAGGACCGTTTGTAAGATTTATTTTCAGAAGCATATTTAAAGAAAAGTGCGTATAGTAAATACAGTCCGTAAGTGATATAATCTTTCATACAAAATACAGAAAGACGGGAATTACTATGGAAGTTAAAGTTTATGACTATCTGCAGGAGGATGCAATGAATATCAGACGTAATGTTTTTATGACTGAGCAGGGCTATAAAAACGAGTTTGACGAAATTGACGGTAAGGCTTTACATATTGTTATATATGATAATGAAAAGCCTGTTACCACATGCAGGATTTATAAAGAGGGTAATTCATATGTCCTTGGAAGGATTGCGGTGGATAAGGCATGCCGCGGAAAGAATCTTGGGACGGTTCTCCTTGCAGAAGCAGAGAAAATCGTTTCTCAAAAGGGAGGTAAGGAGATAATTCTTCATGCCCAGTGCAGGGTCAGAGGCTTTTATGAAAATTCGGGATATGAGGGCTATGGTCCGATAGGAGAGGACGAAGGACACCCTCATATCTGGATGAGAAAGGCTATCGGATAACTGTTTAATTATATTTTTGTGTTAAAATGACATAATGTACATAATTATAAAGTAGGCGAAATTGGGGTTAAGGAGTATACATTGAAAAATAAAGTCTGGAAATCGGCTTTTACGGCAATGGCGGATATGTATTACAGAATATATTTTATAGATATCGGTAGCGATACTTTATTGGAATATGTTGCGGATAATAAAAAATACAGGTATGCCGGAATAAGGGTTAAGGATATGATAAAAAATATTGTCTCTGACGGATATTTGGAAAGGGGCATTGAATTTGCCGATATAACAACCCTGCAGGGACGTATGAAAGGGAAAAAAAGCATATATGCGGATTTGCAGGGAAAGACCATAGGGTGGTTCAGAATGTCTTTTATTGCAGTAGGCTTTGATGAGTATGGTGTGCTAAGGGAAGCAGTATGCACGATACAGATAGTTGACGAGTACAAACGGCGGGAACAGTCCCTTATATATAAATCAATGACGGATGAGCTTACAGGTTGTTATAACAGGAGAGCGTATGAGGAAGACCTGTTAAAGTGTGATAATAAGGAGTATATCTATGTTTCAATGGATGTAAACGGGTAAAAAACAGTTAATGATACCTTTGGGCATGAGGCAGGGGATGAATTTGCGGCAGTTCTTTGTGATTGTGGAGAAAATCCGGAGACCATAAGGGAAGCTTTTCATAAAGAAATAAAAAATGGTCGGGAAGCATTATAAAATCCCTGACAATATCCTGTGGTTATGTGCATAAAAGTGAGTTTCCCGATATGTCTGTAACGGAAATAGCCCAAATTGCCGACAGGCGTATGTATGAGGAAAAATCCTGCTATTATGAAAATTATTTTTCATGCCGACAAAGAATATCTGAAGCACCATTTTTCGTTGACAAGAAAATACGTCAGGGTATATTATAGGAAAACAGTAAACGACAGGTATGAAAATACCGTTATGGAGATACTGCCCGTTGAGGATTATTCCGTTAATAACAGGCAAGTATTTTTATATGTAAAGATTAACATGTAGGATAAGGAGAAATGGACAATGGTACTATATGGAACCCGTGTGTTTACAAAGTTTGAAGGTTATTTTGGAGAAAGAAAGGAATGTGAGGTCTGTCACAGAACATACAGAAGTGCATTTGTCAGAAATAAGGTATGGGCGCATCTGAATTACATACCTCTTTTTCCTGTCAGGAAGACTTATTTTAAAATGTGTCCGATATGTGGCAATGGTATAGAGCTTAAAGCGAAAGAAGCTAAAGCCGAAATGGCATCAGGAAGTATCAATGACCAGAATATACAGATTTATGCCAAACATTTTAATGCCAATAAGCCTAAGGGATTATTAGCCGTTGACACTAATTATGAGGTATGGCTGAGGGATGCTAATACAGGAGAAGATATAGGTCTTGCCAATAATATCACTAAAGATTTTATTAAAAATCTGAGAAAGGAAAGAGGCATTAAAACAATCCCTATCCGTGAAATACAATAATGCTTGCAACCGCTGTGGGAAACCGGAATTCTCACAGCGGTTTTTTTTGTTATAGACATTACCTATAACAAATCATAAATTTTAAAGATTATACAATAAATGTCTTCTGTGATAATATTTTTACAGTTAATAATCCTAGTAAAACAGTAGGAATAAAACGGAGGACAAAATATGGCAAGAGGAATTAATACACGATGTTTACATTTAGAAGAACTTGAGGGAAAAGCAGATAACTACGGAGCAATAAGTTATCCGATATACCAGACTGCAACATATGCACATCCGGGAGTCGGTCAAAGTACGGGATATGACTACAGCAGACTACAGAATCCTACAAGGGAGGTGCTTGAAAAAACAGTAGCCAATCTTGAAAACGGAATTGAAGCATTTGCACTGACAACGGGAATGGCAGCCATTACACTTACGATGGAACTCTTTAAACCGGGCGATAATATTATCGTTGAAGCTGATATTTACGGAGGAAGTACAAGATTATTTGATAACGTATGCAGTAAAAATAATTATGAGATAACATATCTTGACTGCTCCCGTGAAAACATTGAAAGCAGGATAAAAGAAAATACAAAAGCCATATATATTGAAACTCCTACCAACCCTATGATGAGAGTATCCGACATTGCCAAAATATCGGAAATCGCAAAAAAGCATAATTGCCTGTTAATAGTGGATAATACATTTTTATCTCCTTATTTCCAGAATCCCCTTGATTTGGGAGCAGATATAGTAATCCATAGCGGAACCAAATTCCTTGGCGGACATAATGATACCCTTGCGGGATTTATAGTGACCAACAGGGAAGAGATAAGGGAAAGACTCAGATTCCTTATAAAAACAACAGGAGCAGGTCTTGCTCCTTTTGACAGCTGGCTTATTTTAAGAGGAATTAAAACCCTTGGAATTCGCATGAAAAGATCATCGGAAAATGCGGAAAGAATTGCACTCTGGCTTCAGAAACAGAGCATTGTAAAAGAAGTATTTTATCCGGGGCTGCCTACACATCCGGGTTATGAAATATTAAAAAAACAGGCAAGAGGTTTTGGTTCAATGCTTACCTTTTACGTTGATACCAAGGAACATGCACTTAAGATACTTGAAGGTGTCAGAATGATTAAGTTTGCTGAAAGCCTCGGAGGGGTGGAAACACTCATAACGTATCCCACAACACAGACACACGCAGATGTCCCTGCAGGAGTAAGGGAAAAGAACGGAATAACCGAATGTACTTTAAGAATGTCTGTGGGAATAGAGGATTATGAAGACCTTATAAATGAACTTGAAGAAGTATTTAGAAAGGCTGGTGAATAATATGGCAGAAAGAAATCTTAATTTTGATGAGATAATAAACCGTAAAAATACGGATTGCCTTAAATATGATTTTGCAAAAAGAAGAGGCATGCCTGAAGATGTACTTCCGTTATGGATTGCGGATATGGATTTTAAAACTTCATCTTATGTGGAAGATGCGGTTATTGAAAGGGTAAAACACGGTATTTTCGGCTATAGCGAAACAGGAAAAGAATATTTTGAGGCTGTTGCAGGATGGATGAAAAGACATCATAATTGGGATGTGGAAGAAAGATGGATTATTAAGACACCGGGTGTAGTGTTTGCACTTGCAATGGCGGTTAAAGCATTTACAGAGCCGGGAGATGCCGTACTTATAGAGCAGCCTGTATATTATCCGTTTTCGGAGGTTATTAATGACAATGGCAGAAAAATTGTTAGCAATGACCTTGTGCTTCTTGAAGACAACAGATATCACATAGACTTTGAAGATTTTGAAAAAAAGATAGTTGATAATAATGTAAAACTTTTTCTCCTCTGCAGTCCTCATAATCCGTCCGGCAGGGTATTTACCGGAGAGGAACTTTTAAAACTCGGAGATATCTGCCTTAAACATAATGTTATTGTTGTAAGTGATGAGATTCACAGTGATTTTGTGTTTGAGGGCGAGCATACGGTATTCTGTAATGTTAAAAAAGAATTTGAAAATATATCCGTAATATGCACATCACCAAGCAAAACATTCAATCTTGCGGGGATGTTAATATCCAATATATTTATACCTGACAGGACACTCAGAAAAAAATTCAGACATCAGGTGGATGCGGCGGGAATAAGCCAGTTAAGTCCGTTAGGACATGCTGCGGTAAAGGCGGCCTATGTTAACGGGGAAGAATGGTATAACGGTGTTATTGAATATATCAGAAATAACAGGAAATATGTAAAAGAATATACGAAAAAAAACCTTCCGGGCGTAAAGGTCATTGATGGTGAGGGAACATATCTTACATGGCTTGATTTCAGAGGAACAGGCATAGATTATGAGGAACTTGACAGACGCATTATATACGAGGCAAAGTTATGGCTTGACAGTGGAAAAATATTCGGTGCGTCAGGTCAGGACTTTCAACGAATTAACCTTGCCGCACCGAGAAAAATAATAGAAGAGTGTATGGAAAGACTGAAAGGCGTTGTCAGTCGTTAGGAATGTCATGAAACCTTCCGGCAAGCTCTTCTGTTTTAACAACATTAATAAAGGCGTGAGGATCAACCGAATGTATTAATGGTATCAGTTGCCTCCTTGCGTCTGTATTAATTACAGAATATATCATTTCTTTTTCTTTTGCTTCATAACAGCCGATACCGTGGAAAAGAGTGGCATCATGGTTGGTGGTATCTTTTATAAGACGGTATATTTCATCGGCTTTGTCGGATATTATGAAAAGTGTTTCTTTCTGGTAGCGTTTGTAGAGCATCTGTATTATCTGAGTGCTGCAGAACTGGTAAATAATCGAATAAAGTGCGATTGACCAGCCGAACATTGCACCTGCAATCAGAAGAATTATAACGTTACCGAAAAGAATATAATTCCATGCGTCCATTCCCTTCTGCTGGGACATATAAATACTTATAAAATCGGTGCCGCCGGTGGTTGTGCCGACATTAAGGCATAATGCTATTGCAAAACCGTTAATAAGACCGCCGAAAATACTTATCAGAAGTATGTCGGTTGTAAATATATAATCAGGCAGTATATCTACAAATATACTAGATAAAAGGAGGGTCAGTATGGAGTACAAAGTAAATTTTTTACCGATATATCTGAATCCTATATATACAGGAAAAAGATTTAGTAGTATATTAAATACTGAATAAGGAACGGTAATATGGAAAATACTTTTTATTATATGCTGGAGCAGAAGGGATACTCCTGAAATCCCACCGGGTAGCAGGTCAGCGGCTTTGGCAAAGCAGCAAAGATTCCACGCATACAGAAGGGATGCGATTATCACAATGATTATGCGGAAATATTGATAAAAGTGTGGATGTTTCCTTTCAATTGACTGGAACATAAAATGACCTACCTTTCTTTATTATTTTGTATCATTATAACATATAATGTGCCACATGAGAATAATGAAGGAACGTATTTATGTGGTTTATATTTGCAGTATTATTATTTTATGAAAAACAAGATAGACATTAAAAGAAGAGGTATATAAAATGGACATTCTGGAACTTGCAGATAAAATTATTAACGGAAAAAGACTTTGCAGAGAAGATAATACAGACTTCTTTGCATCCTGTGATCTTGAAAAATTATGTACGGGGGCCGATAGAATCCGTAAACATTATATGGGTGACAGAGTGGATATGTGTGCGGTAATAAGCGGTAAAGGCGGAAGATGCCCTGAAGACTGTAAATATTGTGCACAGTCGGTTTTTAATAAAACAGGGTGTGATGTATATGATTTTATACCGGAAGAAGAGATTGTAAGAGCCTGCAAAGAAGATGAAAAAGAAGGAATCCACAGATTTTCCATTGTTACCGCAGGAAAAGCACTTACAGGCGAAGACTTTAAAAAGGCAGTACATGCTTATAAGACCATGAGTAAAGAATGTAACATAGGTTTATGTGCCTCAATGGGTTTTATAACGAAGGAACAGCTTGAAGAACTTAAAGAAGCAGGGGTTACATATTATCATCATAATATAGAAACCTCTGAAAACTATTTTCCCAAAATATGTACAACCCATACATTCGGTGATAAGTTAAGGACACTTAAAAATGTAAAAGAAACGGGACTTAAAATCTGTTCAGGTGGAATAATCGGTATGGGCGAAACATTAAAAGACAGGATATCTATGGCATTTTCGCTGGCAGAAGCAGGCGTGGATTCAATTCCTGTCAATATTCTTATGCCTGTTAAAGGAACTCCGTTAGAAGCTGTTGAGACATTAAGTGAACCGGAGATATTAAGAACCATTGCAATGTTCAGATATGTTAATCCTGATGCGGATATCAGGGTGGCAGCCGGCAGAAAATTCTTTACAGAGGGTGGAAAAAAGGCATTTTTGTCGGGGGCTTCGGCAGTCATAACAGGCAATATGGTTACTACATCGGGAAGTACTACGGTATCCATGGACAAGAAGATGTTTGGAGAAATAGGAAGAATAATTTAGCCGGTATACATATTCTGTTTACCGTATGATATAAGAAAAATAATTTTTATCTTACAAAAAATTTACATAGATATATCAATAAAATTTACAAAATGCTGGTATACTAATTCCAAAAGTATATTGGATGAAAGCATTACCAATGGAAAGGACTTAATATGCGTATAGGAATGCTTACGAGCGGAGGAGACTGTCAATGTCTTAATGCTACAATGGAAGCAATTGCAAAGGTTTTATATAAAAAAAATAAAGATATTGAAATATACGGACTTCTTGACGGCTTCGCAGGACTTATTAACGGAAAATATAAGAAAATGGAAAAGGCAGATTTCGATAATATTCTTTTATCCGGGGGTACGATTCTCGGAACTTCAAGACAGCCTTTTAAGACCATAACCAAACCTGATGAAAACGGGCGTGATAGGGTTGAAATGATGGTTAAAAATTATGAAAAATGGAAGCTTGATGCGTTAATCGTGCTTGGAGGAAACGGAAGCCATAAGACTGCCAATCTTTTAAGCGAAAAAGGCCTTAATGTCGTGACCGCACCAAAAACAATTGACAATGATATATGGGGAACCGATGTTACATTTGGATTTGACAGTGCTGTTAAGGTTGCAACGGAAACTATGGATAATATAAAGACGACAGCTTCATCTCACGGCAGGATATTTGTTGTGGAAGTAATGGGGCATAAGACCGGCTGGGTAACCTTGTATTCAGGAATTGCAACAGGTGCTGACATAATACTTATCCCTGAAATTCCTTATGATATTAACAAAATAACATCATATATAGAAAAAAGCGATAAGAAATACCTTGTAATTGCTGCGGCAGAAGGAATAGTGGAAAAGGAATTTTCTACCTTAAAAAATAAAGAAAGGCGACAGCTTCTCAGTAAGAAAAATATAAAATCACAGGTTGAGAAACTTGCACTTGATATCCAGACGGCAACAGATAAGGAAGTGCGTATTACAATACCGGGACATACACAAAGAGGCGGTTCACCTACCGCGAGGGACAGAATTTTGTCAATGCAGACAGGAACGGCGACGGCTTTGAACATCATTAATAAAAACTATGGTGTAATGGCTGCGGTTATAAACGGAAGAATTGTTAATGTGCCATTAA
>ERZ1023899.254-NODE-254-length-10454-cov-8.561689_pt1 | contig 10454 bp, 10 predicted proteins | sample MGYA00380400_ERZ1023899 | MGnify/ENA primary metagenome ERZ1023899 (study PRJEB33179, sample SAMN07448996) | human gut metagenome | biome: Human-gut; feature: Human associated habitat; material: Faeces | host: Homo sapiens | place: India: Bhopal | collected...
CGTGTTGTTGGCCGTGCAGAAATTCGACAGCCCGACAAGCCCGGCTATGCTGAAGTCAGCTCCGCGCTTGCCTTTGCTTCCTTTAGTCAAACCTTTGATGATGAAATCGATACCGCCATTGTGCCGGATCAGTTCCAGCATTCCGCCAGAGAGCATTGTCACGATGATCAGTTCGCCCATCCCGGCGATTCCGTCCCCGACACTGCCGAGAAATCCGAGCCAGGTCATTCCGTTCACGAATCCGATCGCCGCGCTGAGCAGCAGGCCGATTCCGAGTACAAGCAGGACATTCAGCCCGCACAGTGCCAGTACGATGACCGACAGGTATGGGATGAGCTTGACATATTCAATCTCCCCGATCTCTGGAGTCGCTCCGTGGCTGAGTCCGATGATGATGTAGATGACTGTGACTATCAGAGCCGCCGGTCCGCAGATCAAGATGTTCGCCTTGAACTTGTCGGACATCGAGCAGCCTTGTGACGTGGTCGAGGCGATTGTCGTGTCTGAGATGAAAGACAGATTGTCCCCGAAAAACGCTCCGCCGACAATCAGTCCGGTCAGCATCGCCAAAGACAGACCAGATTGCTCAGCCAGTCCTGAGGCGATTGGAACCAGTGCCACCACCGTTCCCACACTCGTGCCGATTGACATCGAGATGAAGCAGGATGCCAGAAACAGTCCCGCCAGCAACCATTTCCCTGGAAGAACAGTAAGCGTCAGATTGACAGTTGCTTCCACGCTCCCGATTGCCTTTGCCGTGGTCGCGAACGCCCCCGCCATCACGAATATCCAGATCATCAGCAGAACATTCTTGTTGCCAGCACCGCTTGAGAATATGTTTATCCTTTCCGCCACAGCCCCTTTCGTGATCAGCATCGCATAGACCGACGCGATCAGAAACGCCGACGCGATCGGCACCTTATAAAAGTCGTGAGCCACCAGCGACGACGCCAGATAAGTCACCAAAAACACAGCCAGCGGACTCAACGCCAGCCAGCCGTTCATTTTCAGTCTGTTGATAGTTCGTTCCATAATACTTTGCAAATTTAGTAAATTACAGAATAATATTTATCTTTGTCTTAAATCAAATACTATTTGAGATGAATAAGAGAATTTTACCATTCGCCGTCGCCGCGATGGCCCTGACCTTGGCTTCCTGTTCTGACAATGAGACTGAGGTCGCCACTTTTGCCGACACTTACGAGCAGACGCTCGCGCAGAGCGACTCCGCTTCGGTGCAGATAGTTCATTCTGTCGAGTACTACAAGAGCTTCGAGGGCGGCAACGCTTTGAAGAAGAAGATCAACAACTCTATCGTAAAGGCTTGTTTCGGAGATCAATATGACGGTTTTTCGGTGGAGGAGGCTTCCGATGCCGTGTCGGACACGTTGATGGCCAACTACCAGAGGGAGGCGGGAAGTGTCTACGACGATGCTGTCGCCTACGCCAAGGAGAATGGATTAGACTATGACTATAACTATAGCGCGGCGATGACCTGCAACTGGTACTACACCGTTCAGGGAAAGTTCGCGGAAGGGTTCATGGATCTCCAGACCTACCAGGTGTACAGCGAGAACTACCTTGGCGGAGCCCACGGAATGCATTATCTGATTCCGAACATCATCAACCTGAAGACTGGCGAGATCGTGACGGAAAACGAATTGTTCAAGCCTGGCTATGTCGCTCCGGTAACGGAATTGATCAAGTCCAAGCTTGCGTTGGACAGGGGAGTTGAAGACATTAATGAAAGTGTGATGTTCATTGAAGGCCTGGTCCCTAATGGACATTGCGGTGTGTCAGGCGCGGGAGTGACTTGGTACTACCAGCCTTACGAGATCGCGAGCTACGCTGAAGGCATCATCGAGGTCACGGTCTTCTGGATTGACCTTAAACCGTATCTCAATCCTGAGTTCGTGAAGTTCTAGACGGTCTCCAGCTCGGCCAGGTTGCCGGCGATCCAGACAGTGTCTCCAGCCTGGAACCTGAAATCGGGTTCTGGGTTGGTGATGAATTCTGAACCCCTGAGCACGCTGATGACCATACAGTGATATTTCCGGAGGTTCGTGCCGCGTAGGGTCTTTCCGGTCAGGAACGATTCCTCGGTAAGAGCCTCAGGCACGATCTTGAAACTATTTCCAGAGTCCTGAATTTCCGGAGCGACGGCGCACGCCATCATATTCCTCAAGGATTCGAGTTGGGCGGATGTGCCGACGGCGAGCATCTGGTCGCCCGGGAACAGCAAGACATCACCGGACGGAACGATCATATTCATTGACCCTCTGGTGATTTTGATGATGTTCGCCCCCGTTTCTGCCCTGAAAGGAATATCCTTGAGAGCCTTTCCGGCGTAGGTGGAATTCTGGGAGATGGTAAGCGTCTCTGTGTGAACGTCATAGTCGGCGAGTTTCTGGCTAACGGAAGAAGCGACCGGCTTGCTGCGCCTTTCATTCTCCTCCTTTTCATTGAAGTTTGAAAGGAAACGCATCTCCAACGCTGAATATTTATGGATGGACCGGCGGGCGAAGAGAATGAATATTATGCCGGCGAAGAAGATGGCCAGAACCGTCCAGCCTGCGAGGTGGAAATATGACGACAACACAGCCAGTACGATTCCCACGGCAAGGAATGAGCGCGCGAAGATCAGCCCCATCAACGGCCAGATGTTACTCGGTTTCTCTTTCAGGAGTTTAGGGGCGGATTTGCTGATGGAGCCGGAATGGACTCCGAGACCGAAAAGGAACGGGAGCATCGCCGCAAGGGTTATTCCGACCTCGATAACCTTATGTATGGTCACGCTTAGCTCCGGGGAAAATTTCTCTACAGCAGGTCTGAGATATAGCTTTGATCCTATGTAGATCGCTATCAGGATCACGCCATAGAGGACGATGCGTGTGAAATAGGCGTTCAGCAGAGTTTTCCATTCGTTGTGCTCGGCGGCGGTCTGTTTGCCGGAGTCGTTCATCTGGGCGAGCCTGTCGATCCATTTGGCCGGTAACCGTTTGTTTAACAGATTATAGCACGGATCCGCCAGCTTTATCATAAACGGAGTCGTGAACGTTGTTATGACGGAGACCGCTATGATCACCGGATAGATGAAATCCCTCATCACGCCGAGGGTGCAGCCGACTCCGGCGATGATGAATCCGAACTCCCCCAGTTGTGCGAGGCTGAATCCTGTGTGGACGGCGTTGTCCAAACCGTTGCCGGTCAGGATGATGCCGGCTCCTGCGAAAATGATGTGGCTGATTATTACGATCACGGAGAGCAGCAGGATCATCGCCCAGTGCTCGGCTATCACCGATGGGGCGACCATCATTCCGACAGAGACAAAGAATATGGCTCCGAAAAGGTTCTTGATAGGCTCTACGATGTGGTCAATGTGTTCGCTTTCAGAAGTTTCTGCAAGGATGGACCCCATAACGAAGGCACCGAGTGCGGATGAGAATCCGACCGATGTGGCCAGAGCGACCATCCCGAAGCAGAGGCCGATACTGACAATCAGGAGAATCTCGTCGTTGAGATATTCCTTGGCCTTTTTCAGCAGGGTAGGGATGACGTAGATTCCGACGAGGAACCAAAGAATCAGGAAGAAAACGAGCTTCGCTATATTCATTATCAGCTCCTTGCCTGCGAAGGATTGTGAGACGGCCATTGTCGAGAGCAGCACCATCAACAGGATCGCTATGAGGTCTTCCACCACAAGGGTTCCGAACACGACTCCGGCGTACGGCTTGTTCTTCAAGCCGAGGTCATCGTAGGATTTCAGCACGACCATCGTGGAGGACATCGACAGCAAACCGCCGAGGAAAACGCTTTCCATAAAGCTCCAGGACAGGGCCTGGGCCGTGACAAATCCGATCAGGAACACTCCGATGAACTTCACGGCCGCAGTGACGATGGCGCTTCCGCCGACCTTCAGCAACTTCTTGAAACTGAACTCCAAGCCGAGGCCGAACATCAGGAATATTATGCCGATCTCCGACCATTGGTGGACGGTCGCCTCGCTGGATATTCCCGGAAAGAAGCTGATGTTCGGGCCGATCAAGAAACCGGCGAGGATGTAGCCGATGATTAGCGGTTGTTTGAGCGCCTTGGATATTATCGTGAACACTCCCGCCGAGATAAGGATCACGGCGAGGTCACGCACTATGTTCATTTCTTCTGACATTGCTCGTTCGTTTTTAAATGTCTCATTCGCGGCGATCACCGCTTGCTGAACGGCAAATTTACTGAATAGATTGGCTTTTTATCCAAATATTCACGTTTTTTCCGTAAGTTTGCCGTCCGAAACTGAGAGTGATGACCAGACCGTGGCTTAAATTAGTCAAGAGATTCGCAGAGTTTTCCGCGTCGAGCCTTTTGGGGACGATTGTGGACACGGTTGTGCTTTGGGTCTTCTCCAAATGGGTTTTCAGCACATATTTCGGCCAGTACATCGTCTCGCCGGCCATCTCGTTCGAGTGCGCCGCCGTGACCAATTTCGTCGTGGCCTATTTCCTTATCTGGAAGGACAGGGTGTCGTGCCGTACCGCAAGGTCGTTTTTCCGTCACCTTGGCGGCTACAATCTATCCTGCATCGGGGCGTTCTTGGTCAAGATGGCCTTCCTGCTTCTGATCCAGAGGATGTTCCGGTGGAATGTCGTGTGGTGTAACCTGCTGGCACTGTGCGTGTCAGGTGGACTTAACTTCTTTATGAGCGAGAGGGTCGTCTTCCGCAAGAAAAAGGCCTTGCCGTCTCACGATATCGAGTTTGAGGATTAGCCTTTCCTTTTTCCGGAGAAAAGTCGTTGCGGCAGTTCCATCGCGAAGATTATTCCAAGCACTATCGCGATCGCGCCTTTGACGGCGGTGAATCCGGCGGACGCGGAGAGGTAGAACTGGCTTGAGACGAGGTAGTAGGTGAACCAGAATATTCCGGCTCCAGGGACGAGTGGAAATATTCCGCATAGCAGATAGACCGTGCTCGGGCATTTGTCCTTGACGGCGGTGAAGCGGGAGAGGATGCAGACTATCGTAGTGGCAAGGATGATGGCGACTGTCGGTCCGCTGTGGCATAACCTTGTGAGCATCAGGTAGATGACCCAGCCGATGGCTCCGATCACTCCTGCCGTGAAATACTGTCTGCGTGGCGCGCCGAACAGGATCGCAAAGGCTAATGTGCCGACGAACGCGGCGAGGCATTGCCACATGATTCCGGCGGTCTCGGGATTGACGGTCATTCCGCTGAGTTTGATCATTCCTCCGAACACCCATCCGTCCGCTATGAAGCTGATACTCACGCCGAGAGCTATGCAGATGAATCCGAGCATCGCGTCCGTGAGCCTTGTCAACCCGGCTATGTAGTCGGAATTGGCCAGATCCCGGACTCCGTTCACGAACGGAACTCCCGGGATGAGCGGCATCACGGCTCCGATTATGATGTTGCTGAGGCTGTCGCCGAAGCCTAATCTGTAGGATGTGAGACAGAGGATTGTGGCCACGAGGGCGTTGCAGATTCCGCCTACAATCTTTGAGAGTGAACCGCTTACGAAGAGGCAGAATACGTAGAGCAGCGCTCCGATCACAAAATCGGCGGCGCAGTCCATAAAACCTCCGCCGAACACGGCGCAGAAACCGGCTGCCCCAAAGGCTGACCCGGCGATTTGTTCCCAGGCCGGTTTAGCGGGAGCGTCCTTTATGGCTTCCAGTCGTTGCCGAGCCTCTGGCAGAGTGTGTTTCCCAGCCGCTATCTCGTAACTTAACTTGTTGACAGCAACTACTTTCGAGAGCTGAATTCCACGGATGGGAATGAACTCGACATTGGCGTACTTCCCGAGCGAGCCGGTTGTGAATATGCCGTTGCTGAGCACGAAAAAATGTCCGGAATCCACCCCGTAATGCGATGCGATCCGTTCCATCGTGTCCTCCACGCGCGAAATCTCCGCCCCGTTCTCCAGCAGGATGTGCCCTGCGATCGAAGCGACTTCCAGAACTTCTGTCGTGTTGTCCGTCTCTGTCATGACGCAAAATTACAATAAAATCACTACATTCGTGTAAAATTGGATTAATGAATATGAACACTTCGATAATAGCGACCTTGCTGATTCCTTTCGCCGGCACTCTGATCGGTTCCGCTTTCGTTTTCTTTATGAAGAAAGAGATGCCCGTCCTGCTGCAGAAGGCACTGCTTGGTTTCGCTTCCGGAGTAATGGTGGCTGCTTCCGTGTGGTCCTTGCTGATTCCGAGTATGGAAATGTCGGCAGGGGAAGGCATCTGTACTGTTCTGCCGGCCGCTATCGGTTTCATTGCCGGAATGGGTTTCCTGTTGGCTGTCGATTACCTGACTCCTCACCTTCACATCGGCGATGAGAGTCCGGAAGGCCTCAAGGCGAGAATTTCCAAGACCGCTATGCTGGCTCTTGCGGTGACTATCCATAATATTCCTGAGGGAATGGCTGTCGGTGTGGTGATCGCCGGCTCATTGCAGGACGGGATCGGAATCGCCCCCGCCGCCGCTATGGCAACCGCGATAGGAATAGCGATCCAGAATATTCCTGAAGGCGCTATCATCTCGATGCCGATGCGCGCCGCCGGCAACTCCCGCCGCAAATCCTTCCTGATCGGAGGTTTGAGCGGAATCGTCGAGCCGATCGGCGCGGTTCTGGTGATCCTTCTGGCCTCATTGATGACCCCGATCCTGCCGTATTTCCTCGCCTTCGCCGCCGGCGCGATGCTCTATGTCGTTGTCGAAGAGTTGATTCCCGAAGCCTCAGTAGGCCAGCACTCCAACATCAGCACCATCGGTTTCGCCATCGGCTTTGTCTTGATGATGGTCCTCGATGTCGTTCTCGGATGATCTTTATGCCCGCGATCGCTACTTGATGAAGCTGTTGACTAGAAGACTGCTGTTCAAGAAGCAGACGGGAATAACTCCTACTGAATATTGTGAAATGCTGCGGAATCGTTCAGGGTAAAGGTTTGCCTGCCAGAAATGAGCCGTAATGATATTTATCTACCGGTGCTGACTGTTGGCCGCACGGAGGTCTGCAAGTGAGACGTTTTCGTTGCGGTAACGGGCGCAATGCCTTTCCCAGCAGTTCCTCATTATGGTATAGACTATCCGGCGTGCAATATACCTCGGCGGTATCGAAGAGAGTATAGCCCATCTCCACGGCATCGGCAAGAAGCTCCGTCATCTCCAGTTCATCAGCTGGCGCACCGTATGCGTGGCTCATACCCATACAGCCCAGTCCCTCCGCTGAGACTCGCAGACCGCTCTAATGTCTTTTCGTACATAATCACTTCCTTTCCGCAGGGATCTGCATGTTTCCGAGATAGGCGCGCTCCTTCTCTTCAAGCGACATATTGAAGAAGCGTTCCTCCTTGAGCAGAGCGCCTTTGCTCATAGCCCCGCCCAGAGGGAACCAGCTGGTGACATATATTCCGTATCGCTTCGCCTTTTCCCTCATCGCCAGTCTTTGCGCGTATGGATGACATTCCATCTGAAGGAGCGCCGGCTTTACGACAGACTCACGCATTATCTTGTCGAAGACCTCATCGCTTGCGTCAAAATTACTGATTCCCAATACCCTGACCTTGCCCATCGCCACGGCCTTCTCCATGTCTTTCCATGCGCCTACAAAGTCGCCCACAGGCTGATGCACATACAGAAGGTCAATGTAGTCCAATTGAAGCCGTCCCAGCATCTCGTCTATCGCCTTCAATGTCTTTCCTTCCCCGTATTCTGTCGGCCAGAGTTTGCTGGTGATCCATATTTCCTCGCGAGGGATTCCGCTTTCCTTCACCGCGCGCCCGACCCCGGCCTCGTCATTGTAGGCGTGTGCGGTGTCGATGTGACGGTAGCCGGCCTTCAACGCCGTGAGGCAAGACTGCTCGCACACCGAGTCCGACGGCTGGAAGAATGTCCCCAGGCCGAATTGAGGCATCAGTATTCCATTGTTGGGTTGTACCATCGGGTACGTTTGCCGCAGTCCTATAGATGTCCTGCGCAGCGGCTGAGCTGACCATTGATGTCAGCGCAACCAATCCTGTAATGATTCTCTTTTTCATATCTGTCCTTTTTTGACTTTGCAAAGTTATGGACAACGTAAAAGATACCTGTTACAAGAATTTCGGATGAAACAACACTTTTTGCGGATTCGGACGAGTCACGGCTGTCTTCTATGAGAGATCGCCCGCCTTGGCCGATGATTCTGCTGTGGTATGCAACTATTTGATATTGAATATATTCGTAAATGCTGTCCTCTGGATTTGACTGGCAGGATATTGCAATTGGCTAAAATTCAGTGATTTAGGATTTCCGCGATTCGTTCATTTGCCCGATTCGCAGAATTTCCAGAGTTTGTAAGCTCTTGTTATACGCTTGGCGATCAAATCGTAGTCCTCCCAAGAAAACGGAGAAGGGTGTAGGAGAGCCATCGCTTTCTTACTGAACAGCTTGTCATATTGCTGAATATATTTTTGAAAGTAATAGCATTCCACAAACGGCAGGATTTCCGGGCTGAAATCCTCATCGCTCAGCCGATAGTCACAATGTTTGGCAAGGAACTCCGTTCCAGTCATCTTCCGTGCCTTTACCAGTTGGATATCATCAGAGGCTTCATAGTGAATATTCCCGTAGAATCCATTGTCAATCACCCAAGTAAGGAACATCGCTATGTGATTTGACGCATATTCCCATATAATACTCTCATCCTCGGCTGTGAAGTCTTTGGGATTCTTCTGAGCCGCATATCGGGAATACATCTCATCGAAATAGAAATCCGCCTTATCCGTCAGGAAAGGTTGCCTGTGAGCTACATTTGCATTGAGCGAATGGACCACTATCCCGATTGTCGTGCCTACAACAGCAATTAGTATTGTCTCTAACATTGTAATATTCCATTTGTTTTGTCTGGGGAAAGGGCTTTCCCCCGGATAAACCTTTGTTATTAACTGGTTTGTCCACCCAAAAGGGCTTCTCGCCGGATAACCCTTTGTTATAGACCAGTTTGTCCACCAGAAAGGCTTTTCCCCGGACAAAATAGTCGAGGGGCTATGCCGGCGATGCTGGACTGGTCGCGCGGCTTTCATATTCATCAAGGGCGCCGGACATCAGCTCACGGCCTTTGGCGGCGATCTCCTCGCCTTTGGCGTAGTCGGGGATGGCACCGTAGGAGTCGAAGTTCATATTCACAAGGACATCGGGCTTGTAGAGTTGGACGGACAGCATCGAGATCGTGCGGTTCATCAGGGAGAAGGTTCTGCTTAGAATCGAGTAGTAGTTGTCGCTCATCGGAACGTTTTCGGCTTCTGCCTTCGTCTCAAGCTCCTTGGTCTTGCGGCCGATGCCGCGCATCTCCTTGTAGGCCTTCTGCGCCTCGTCGCCCAGCATCCTCACGCGGTCGGTAATAGGAAGGCCTTTTCTGGAAACGAGCTCACCGAGCGTGTCAAATGTGTCGGACACAAGTTCCGAATCGGCCTCGTGGACTTCGTCCAGAGCGGTGACATAGCCGGCTATCTTCTCTGAGTCTATCTGGTTGACATCGAACGCCACAACTATGTCGTGACCGTTCCGGACTGCCTGGCTCAACGGCATTGTGTTGACTATTCCGCCATCAATCAATGTATGTCGCCCGTACTTCACCGGGCGGAATAGCGATGGGATTGAGATAGAGGCCCTTATCGCGTCAAAAAGTTTCCCCTCCTTGAACACGACTTCCTCACCGGTATATAGATCGGTCGCCACGGCCCTATAAGGAATGCGAAGGTCCTCTATGTTCACATCCGGGACAACCTCTTTGATGGCCGAAATGACCTTGTCTCCCTTGACAAGATAGCTTTTGCTGATCGAGATATCAAGCAGCGAGACAAGTTTGGAGTTGTCAAGGCCGAACAGCCATTTCTTGAACTCTTCCAAACCTCCAGCGGCATAGACACCCCCGACGAGCGAACCGATGGAGCAGCCTGCCACCGAAGTGATGTTATACCCCCTTCTCTCCAACTCTTCTATAGCACCAATATATGCGAAACCTCTCGGCCCGCCGCTTGAAAGCACCAATGCGACATCCTTTGTCATAAGGCAAACAGTTTAATCTGCATAAAAATAGGAATATTCTGCCATCCAAGCAAACTTTGTTTTATGAATATGTCTGCGAATATAACCGCAAACGAAGGCAGATTCCTAAGTGCCCAAAACATTTCAACGAATATGTAAATTGTTTTATATCACGCAGTAAGGTACAACAATCCAGATTCTTTTCTAAATTTGCGTCCGGTTAGTTAGAAGGAATATTAATATGGTGATGACAGATCAGATCAAGGAACCTGAGATGTCCTTGAAAACGTGGATGGCCCTGGTGGGGCTGACGCTGTCGACGTTCATATTCAACAATTAGGAAATCATACCGATATCTATACAAACAGACATCGGCAGGGATTTCGGATTGACGGAGGCCAAGGCAGGAATGCTGATT
>ERZ1023899.263-NODE-263-length-10335-cov-5.088132_pt1 | contig 10335 bp, 12 predicted proteins | sample MGYA00380400_ERZ1023899 | MGnify/ENA primary metagenome ERZ1023899 (study PRJEB33179, sample SAMN07448996) | human gut metagenome | biome: Human-gut; feature: Human associated habitat; material: Faeces | host: Homo sapiens | place: India: Bhopal | collected...
GTTTTCAGGTGTTTGAGGTTTTGTCTGATTGTGTGAAGCCTAGTAGCGTGTTTCATGCAACGTCGTTGAAAGCGTCGTTGGATGGAGTATTGTCCCATATCCGTAATGCTTATGCGGATATGGATGTGAGTGTTGATATTGATAATGCCACGTTTGATCTTGATAATACGATGGTCGGCATGGTTAAGGTTTCGCTTGTTTGATTGGAGGTCATGTTATGAAATGGCATTATTTTACTGTTTTTGACGAGTATCTAGGGATGGAGCAGAGGTTTCGTTGGCGTGAGTCGTTGTGTGATTTTAGTGGGCCGGGTGGGGTTGGTTACCAGTTCCAACTGTATTGTGGACTTTGCGGTAAGTATGAGTCTATAATGGATTTTATCGACTTGGATGACGGTATCGAGTACTGTCATGATTATGATTTTAGGTATTTTTATAGAGAGTTTCATCAATTTTTCTGAGGTGTTATTATGATATGTATGAGTATTGTTGTTGTTCTGTTTGCGATTCTGCTTGTTGCAACGTGTGCTGTTGCGTTTCGTGAGACTCAGCGTGACGTGAGTGACGTCTTCTGTTTTCTTGCTATGCTTACAGTAAGTGTGGCTATTGTATTGGTTTTTGTTGTGAAAGGTTTTTAATTATGCGCCAATGTGATATGAAGGTTGCCGTGTTTCCGTCTCAGCATTTGGGTGGTGACGTGGAATTATGGTATTGCTCCCATAGTCAATCGTACCGGTTGAAGTAAGACGTGGCGTTTTACTCGCCGGACGGCCTGTGCTTGGCTGTGGCGTTAGCGTCGTATAGTGCCACCGATTATGATCAAGTGGTGGACGTGCTCGTTGACGCTATCGACATTGCCAACACCCCATTGCTGGATAGGGATTGATTATGCATTTTCGCGGTTGGCTTCATTCGTGGGTCTGTAAGGATTGTCCTTATGCTGATACGTATTGGCGTTTACGTGCGTTTTGGGCGGGAGCGAAACATAAACAGGGTATGCCGAAACGGTGTCCTGACCCGCAATTGTGGCATGACATGTGGCAGTTTGGTGCTGAGTCTGAGGAATTGGAGTTTTAGCCATGTATGAAACGTTTGTCGCACTGGCGTACTTGAGACACGGTGATAAACCGCCTATCGAAGTGGGGTACGCCAATTCGTATGATGATGCCGCTAGCCTGGTTCGCAAGTGGGCGGCAGTGCCTTCGCACACGAGGAATATCGCATATTTTAAAGTGGAAAGGCGATATTATGTTTAACCGTGGCAATGACCGTACACCGATCTATCGTATGCGCCGTTTTGATGATGCGATCATGGAAAGCCCCCGTATCATCAAAGCCACGAGGGGACGAAAACGCGAACTCAATCTCAAGCGTTATGATATGGGGTACGGGGATTACGAATCGTGTTGCCGTGCCGTCGCCATGCTGTGCGAACTGTGGCGCGAATCGTCTAGCGAATGGTTTACGCAAGCGGTGATTACCGTCTCACAGATTTGCGGAAGCCTGACCATATGGGATGGACTCGCCACCGCCCTGTCCCGTACATATGACGTGGAATATTTGGACGGCACTGTGAATCCGCCTAATCTTATCGCATGGTGCGCGGTCTGCGCCGTCAAAGGGGGCACATCGTATGATTGCTGTACGATTTTTAACAGCCCGCAAGCGCAAAATCTTATTATTGCCGTGTTTAAAAATTTTGACAGACTGGATACGACACGATATAATGATGTTGAATTGCAAAAAATCTTAATACAAGGGAGGTAGGAAATTGGCTAGAACCAAAACCGATATTTTCCGCACGCGCGTATACGCCGTGCTCAAGGGCATGGAATTGGTGGACGGCGATTTTATGGAAGCTGAGCACGTTATCGATGGGAGGCTTAAGGATACCCGTGCGTATTCGATTCGTGCTAAGAAACTGTTTCCTAATTTCATCCCACGTTCCATCAATATTTTCTCGCAAAAAGTCTCCATGAATGAGGAAATTTTTTACAAATATGCAACCTTTGAGGAGCCGCAAGAATGGAACCCCGAAGAACATACAAACAAACGACACGCCGAAATTGAAAATAATGACGGCATGTGATATAAAAGATTTTAGGCATAAGCCTGAAAACAAAAAACAATAACCATAAGGGAAGGTAAATATCATGGAAAACACCAACACCGCACTCGTCGCATTCAACACCGAATCCACCGAACTCGGCACCGTCCAGCACTTTATCGACACTTCCACTCGCGAAGGCAAAATCAAGCTCTACTCGGCATTGCAGAACGCCGAAAAACTCGACGAACACCTCAACGAAACCCTGAACATGGTGAATGCCGTCGCGCAGGCAGTACAGGTGACTGACGATCAGACGGGCGAAATCTCCAATACCGTGCGCGTCATCATCGTGACCGACGATAACAAGGCGTACGCGGCCACCTCCCCCACTCTCGCGGCAGGACTGAACACCATGTTCGGCATTTTCGGAACCCCGAACACGTGGGAAGCGCCATTGTCCATCAAGGTGGTGGAACGCCGTTCCCGCCGTGGCTTCAAGTTTTTCAGCATTGAGCCGGTGGATGAGGAAGCCAAGTGAGCTTGCTATAATAACTGAGTAGCGTTCGTTCATTGAGAGCACCCAACTTTGGGTGCTCTCGCCATCTTAAAGGGGTGCGCTATGTCCCGTAGTCGAAAACAGAAGCATGTCAAGGCACGTCAAGCCGCACAGGCACGTGCCGCACGCAATATCAAACAGCTTGGCGCTTACTCCCACTCAAACCTTGCTAAAACTGCAGACCAGCAACTAGTAAATATCGCAAAAACCCTAGGGAAGGAGTGGGAGCGGCAGAAGAAACAGGCTATCGCGGGAGCGAAAGCAACCCCATACCACGCTACCGCCGTGGAGAAGCCGACGAAAAAAGACATCATGTTTGCCCAGCGCACGCCAATCTCGGACGCGCAGATAGAAGCGGAGCCGGTGGCGAAACGGCGCAAACTCTTGCGTCAACAACAGCGGAAGATCAATGCGGCACGGCAGAAGATCAACGATTGGAACCGCGAACAGGCCATGCCGAAACGTAGCGTGTATGATCAGCGCATGGCAGAACTTGAAGGCACTACGGGAGAGGGTTTCGGGCGCACTCAAATCATCCCTTCCAAGCTTACGGACTTTCTGCAAATGACCAACGTGCTCTCGGATGAAGCATTCGTGCGCAGCCAATTGGAGAGCGGACACCGCAACGAGCTACGGGAGCAGATACCTGATGCCTCCGAAATCCTGCGCTTGCGCTCCCAACGGAAACGCAAACCATCCAAAAAGCGGGGGAAGCAAAGTAAGGACTTGTACGGTGAACATGAGTGGCCGTCCTACATGTCGCGCGGACGTTATGAAGTCTTTGAAAAAATTCTCGCCACCACGTTAGGGTCGAAACGGTTGAAACGATTCCGTAGTCTATCCAAAGCGCAAAAACGCGCGTTTATCGAACAGACGGACGCCCCCCGTATCGTGTTCGATTGGACGGTGTATGACCCCGTCCGGCACGGTTTTGCTTCGGTGTTCCGAGATAATAGTGAGGGGTATCAACGTTCCCGCAGACAGTTTGACCGGTGGATGGCAGAAGCGGGCGCACTGGAAAAGTAGCGGTTGAAAACAAGGGAAGTTATACTATGACGGTGAGCGATAATAGGGTAGGATTATGGTGCGCGGATAACGTCATACGATGTACGGACGGCACCGTATTGCGTGACGTTATCCAGCCTAATCGCCTTTTGGCGTCCATTATGACGGGCGGCAAACTCACCGTCTATATGACTGACCCCGACATTTTAAACCCGTTTATCGCTCACGTCGTGCATTCGCTCCCTCACAACGAACACAACTCGAATCTGAGCTGGGATGCGATAGTATCCAAAAAAGGCAAGTTTTTTAGTTTTACGGCGCGGATTGACCGTGAAAATTCCGCTCGTTTTTTCGATATATCGAATCTCTTGCGGGAAAACTGTAGGCTTACCATGTCTGACACTCAACTGCTCAACATTTTGAGAGAGTACGATCAACGCGGACTATGCAAGATTACGGCGGGCGGTGCAAGCATGGAGGCTTTCGCGTCCGGCGAGTGGAAGTGGTATTATGACAAATTCCCACAATTGGAACCCGAAATGAAAAAATCATTACATGACGCTTATATCGGCGGATTCATGCTCGCCAAAGAAGGGGCATATGACAAGGCCATCGACGTTGACTGCAATAGCATGTATCCGAGCATTTTGCGGGATGAATGGCTCCCATGGGGCGAACCGGAACCCTACGAAGGCAAATACAAGCAGGATGATGACATGCCGTTGCATTGCGATGAACTCACGTTTCGCGCGGAACTCAAGCCAGACGGATACCCTTTTCTGCTGGACAATCGTAGCGTATACGGACTCAACCGACTCACCTCAACCCGTGGCTACATCACGCGCGTACTGACCGACATTGACCAAGAATTGCTCTATGACAATTATGAAGTGAGCGTCTACAGGCATGTTAGGGGGTGGAAATTCCGCCGCTCAAAAGGCTATTTCCGCTCATTCGTGGATGAATGGGGGGAATTGAAGCAGAAGGCGACGGGTGAGAAACGGCAGATGGCGAAACTGATCATGAACGCTCTTGTAGGCAAAATGGCGAGTCTACCAAAAGGCGCAGTCATGCTCCCTACCTCACAAGACGGGATAACCCTCGATTGGGATATCGCGCAACGTGAAGAGTCGAACTTGAAAACCGATTTTCTGCCAGTACCCGTGTGGGTCAACGCATGTGCACGTCGAAAACTTATGGACGTGTGCCATGCGAACGCCGACCGACTCTTGTATGCCAATACGGACGGGTGCATTCTGAGCGGCTGGGAGCCGGTGAAGTCATGTGATATCCATCCAACCGCCCTCGGCAAGTGGAAAATCGCAGCACAATATGACAAGCTCACCATTTTAGGAATGAACCGGTATCAAGGATGGAGAGAAGACGGGGGAGTTGACGTATGCATGGCCGGAAACATGTTCTCACAACCCATCCCCTACGAAAAGTTCCGGCATGGAACGCAAGTCATGGATGATTACGGAACAATGGTCATGCTATAATAATTGAGTCCTGTGAGCGTCGATTTTCGACTGGGAGCAACACGGGTCGGACTGCCACGGCTGAGAATGCCGCCGACCATGAACATCACTATCGTGGCGGTAGTGCCCTACGATTGTCACTTTTGCGCTCTGATAGGACGATTCAGACCCTCCGTGATTGGAGGGTCATTTATTTCTCCTGCCGCATGATATAATTTTGATGGAATATCGACCAATACGAAGGGAGCTTGTATGACAGACCCAAACAATGACGGCGAAGAAAACACCACCCCACCGCCGACCGAAGAAGAACAGCAGACCGAAACCGTAGACGATGAAGTCAAGCCAAAAGAGGAACCGGAACCGGAATCAAAGCAGGAGCCGGACGTATCCGCGCGACTTGACGCGATCGACAAGTAATTGGCCGCATAGAAAGCCATGATGGACACGCTCTGCTACAATGACCCCGACCCCGATCCCGACGATGACGGCGACGGCGATAACGACGGCGAGTCCATCGAAGATTTGTTCGACTAAATAAGAAAGGTATAAATAATGTCCAATATTAGACCTTTGGCGGGCAAGGGTGACGTTGAGATTTTCAATGCCGTTCGTTCCGCTACCTCCCCTCAGTTTCAGGTGCGCATTCCTTCTGCCACACAGGGCAACATTCGCAATGCGGTTGACACCATGCGCAATTTTCCCTACCTTCGCGACGAGTTTACGGGGGTGTTGATTCAGCGTCTCATCGGCCTGTACATCCAGCACGCCGACTGGGATGACCCGTTGAAGCTGATCGGCTCCCCGCGCACCTTGAAGCGTTACGGTTCCACCTATGAGCAGGCGGCAGTCGGTCTAGTCAAGGCACGCACCCGTAATTTCAATAAGGAGTACTTGGGCGATGACGTGTATGGACGCTACAGTCTGCCGACCGCGTCCGTATTCCACCCCCTTACTTTTGATCATTACTATCCGGTGACGATTCCGGAAGATGCTCTGCTGACCGCTTTTGATGGCGAGTCCGGCATGTCGGATTACATTTCCGAAATTATGAACGCCCCGATTCTGTCCGACCGTAATGATATGTACCTGATGAAGACTCAGTGCTTTGCGGAATATGCTCGCAAGGGCGGTTTTTACCGCGTGCATACCCCTGACGTTGGCAAGGCCGACTCGACCGAAGCGGACGCGAAGAATCTCCTGCGCCTCATCCAGCAGACCGCGAACGAACTGAAGGCTAGCCCAATGTCGGCCATGCCGCGCTATAACGCTATGAGCTGGGTTACCCCATGGCGTGATTCGGAAGCGATCTTGTTCGCCACGCCGCAGGTGATTGCCGCGCTCAACGTGGAAGCTCTCGCCGCCGCCTTTAATATTGATAAGGTTAACGTGCCGTATCGTATTATTCCAATTCCGGAAGATATGTTCGGCATTGGCGGCGCCGGTGGCAAGGTACAGGCCGTACTGACCACGGAAGACTTTTTCTTTTGCTGGGATGAGATGTTGGAAACGACAAATTCCCCCGTGAATCCTATTGACGGCACGCGCAATATCTTCTACAAACACAGGGGGTCTATCACCCCTAATCCTTTTGCTAACGCCATCCTGTTTTGGACGGGCGAAGGCTCTACGCAGTCCGTAACCCTCCCGGATACGCTCACCACCTCGAAGCCGGCATTCGAGCTGAAGGTGCAGAAGTACGGTCAGCCGACCATCACCCCGCAGAATGTGTCGCGTGGCGACTTGGTGCAGGTGGTCTCCACCATTACGAGCGCCAATAAGCAAAGTGCGTCTTTCCAGCCGGTCGGTATCGAATACGAGCTAAACGGGGCCGCCTCGGAGTTTACCACCATCGATAACGATGGCATCCTCCGGTGTGGGTTGGACGAAACCGCCGACACTCTTACCGTCGACGCTCGGGCGACCTACATTGACCCAGCCCATCCAGAAATCGACCAAAAACTTTCCGCCACATTGACGGTGCCGGTGGTCGGTACTTGGGTCGGCGGTTGGAAAATGGGTATCATTGAGACATTCTCGTTGGCCGAATATGCCGCAACGATGAAGGTCGGTGATCATCACACCATACAGGCAACTGCAGTAAAGGCAGGCGGACATAAAGATAATGTAACAAAGCTCGTGCAATGGATTGAAGACGAGCATATAACAGTCTCCCCAGACGGTAACATGCACGCAGTCAAGCAGGGTACGGCTACCGTCACTGCAAAATTCGCCGGACTTACGGCGACGGCGACAATCACCGTCACAGCACAGTGATACTCACTGACCGCTAAAATAGGTGTGGATAGACATTTATCCACACCTATTGTTTTTAGGAGGACTTTATGAGCGCCAATGATCTGCCCATCAATTTTTCGTACGCGAAATGGACGCCAAACACTAGATTCAAACTCTGCAACGTCCCGTGGGACATGGGCTACAGGGATATCGTCAAATGGGATACACAGGCTCAAAAGGCGTATTTCGACCGTTTGGACGGCGTCGAATTTACCGACTGCACCATGGCTAAATACGGGTTGCCGGTGAGACTGCCCGTGCCGTTCGCACAGGCAAGCCAATATAATTATCTGATCGCTACCAACGATTACGACTTCGATACCCCCCGTAGTTGGTATTATTTTGTTCAAACGTGCGACTATGTCAATGCGCATACCACGCAACTCAATATCCAATTGGACGTGTGGCAGAGTTTCCAGCATGACATCCAACTTGGCAACGCCTATGTAGAAAGGGGGCATGTAGGCGTAGCCAACGAAAACGCATGGAAAGACTGGGGCAAAACCTACTTAGATCTTCCCGAAGGGCTCGATACCGGTAAATGTACCGTACTGACCAACGAATCGTGGCACCCATTGATGGGGGCTAAGTCAAATTCGGAATACTCGTATGGCATTATCATTGCCACCACCGTAAAACTGGAAGCCGACGCAGGAACCAAAGATAATCCTACCGTCCAGAGCGCCACCGGCAGTACGTTTGAAAACCAAATGAACGGAACGGAACTGTATTATCTCGACAATACGTCCGATATTTTCAAATTTTTTGGAGCAGGGTCAACAAAACCGTGGGCAACTCAAGGTATCTGCGGTATATATATGGTGCCCTCCATCCCTCTGAAAATGCTTGAAGGGCACGCCACGAAAAATCCGAAGCTGTTCGGAGCGGACGTGCAATGGTCGGGGTCATGCTGGCTACTGACTGGCAATGTTGCAAACTCTTCCAGCAGGTACGATGATATCATTAACATTAAAAACTTTCGCAACATTTTTAATCTGCCGGAACGCTACAAGTATCTTAGGAAATTCTTGATTGCCCCCTACGCTTATATTGAATGCTCGTGCTTGAACGGCACGGTGATAACCTATGAGCCCGAGCAAATACCGAGCGCTGATCTGATTATTCGCGAATCATGGAATTACGCGCCCCCGTCTCCCCGATTGAATTTTTATGCACGCGGCTATCATGCGGGCAATCTCGGTGAACGCCAACCATTGCCAAATGGTCTCGGCCTGCCGATTGATACGGGCGACATGCTCAACGCAAGTTTCGGTATCACCAATTTCCCCACGTTTATGGCGGTAAATAATGGCTCGGCTCTCGCTCTCGCGAACAGCGCCTATACCCGCCAATACGCGCAGCAATCCGCTGACTGGGGGTATCAGAAAACTCAAATGGGCATTAACAACGCCTATGCGCAAGCCCAGCTCGGTACGCAGTATGCGAGTGCCCAGAATCGGTTGGGAGCGTCGAATCGGAACGCCATGAACGCCATCTCGAACCAGTCAGCGCAAATGGGCACCGATCTGACCTTGAAGAATCTCGGATTTAACAATCAGATGGCGCAGCTTAATACCATCGGTAGCGGTATCGCTAACGCTGCAGGCTCCGCCATCACCGGCAATATCGGTGGAGTGGCCGGAGCGGTCGCGGGCACCGCCATTGGCGCATGGACGAACCAGCAGACTTATAACAATAACGTGTCAACCGCTAACCAGCAATTGGCGAACACGCAGACCACCAACAATGCCTCGACATCACAAGCCAACGCCTACTCGCTCGCTCAGACAGACCTTGGCAACCGGCAGACCATGCAAATGGCCGACATGAACAAACAACTAGCGCAAGCGACAGCGCAGGGCGATTATGAAAACACGATTGCCGGCATCAATGCGCAAGTCCAGCAGACCCAAACCGTACCCCCTACCACGTCGGGCGCTTTGGGCGGTGACGCTTTTAATCTTGCAAACGGGTTGATTGGTGTGATGGTGCGGTTTAGGCAGATTCCACCCGCCGCCATGCAAGCCATCGGGGAGGTGTGGCTACGTTACGGATATTACGTGCAACGTTTCATGCAATTGCCATCAAATTTGATGGCAATGAGTAATTTCACGTATTGGAAACTACATGAATTGTATGTACGATCGAGTACCTGTCCCGAAGAGTATCGATTGACGGTCAAAGGTATTTTTGAAAGCGGCGTGACCGTGTGGACTGACCCCGACAAAATCGGCGTCACCGACTATGCGGACAATGCGCCGCTACCGGGTATCGCATACTAAAAGGTATAATGGGGAGAGCAATATAAGCTCTCTCCATTATTATATAAGGACGGTGATTATGGGTAGACGTAATAACGCTCGCAAGGCCGCGCACTGGGACAATCAAAGCGTACTCGGAAGCATGTGGGGCAATCTTAATCTCCCTGAAATGAGGCAATCACTCAGAATCAACCAATACATGAAATTGATTGAAATGTTGGCAGTAAGCCGATTCAAATGGATTAATTTACCTCCATACATTGACGAACGCTACCTCGAATTGACGCTTTTTGAGAACGGGCTAGCCCTCTTTTTCCCCGACAAGCGAAGGGGCGTAAACCGTTTTATGGTCACGTCCGGCAATATCGGTGGGGTAAACAATTACAATAATCCAACGTCATTCCAGCCGGTCGCCACAAGCTACTCGCACCCGCAGATCGGCAGCAAAGAATGCGTACCGATTTGGGATAATCAGCTCAGATGTACCATGATCGACGTCATGTGGAATTACGCCACACGACTCGCCATCGCAGACCGCGCTTTGGACGTGAATTTGGACAATATTTCGGTGCCGCTTATTATTGCCACGTCGGAAACCAACAAACTCACCGCCCAGAATTTGATGAAGGCACGTGAAGACGGTGACCCATATGTTTACACGTATGATAGTGCGGATATTACTGGCATG
>ERZ1023899.266-NODE-266-length-10260-cov-7.382754_pt1 | contig 10260 bp, 10 predicted proteins | sample MGYA00380400_ERZ1023899 | MGnify/ENA primary metagenome ERZ1023899 (study PRJEB33179, sample SAMN07448996) | human gut metagenome | biome: Human-gut; feature: Human associated habitat; material: Faeces | host: Homo sapiens | place: India: Bhopal | collected...
TCTGTTCTGTCTTGTGAAATTATCCTGAGTCATTCTCTTGATATATCATAAATTAGGCATTGTGATGACTGTACTTTCATTAGGAATCATATCTTCCATTGAAATATCAAATTCATCATATCCGATGGCTGTTCTTCTGTCATCACCATACTTATCCATGATAATTGAAAGTTCTTCTCTTATTACCATAAGAAGTTTTTTGTTATCTGCAAGAATTGCTTTTAACTCATCAATACGTTTCATTAATTCGTTATATTCTGCTTCTATTTTTTCTCTTTCCAGACCTGTAAGAGTTCTGAGACGCATATCCACAATTGCCTGTGACTGTGCATCAGAGAGTCCAAATCTTTCTATTAACTTCTGTTTTGCGACATTGACACTTTCAGAGCCTCTTATTATTGATATTACTTCATCAATATTATCAAGGGCAATAAGCAGACCTTCCAAAATATGAGCTCTTTCCTGTGCTTTGTTAAGTTCATATTTTGTTCTTCTTGTTACTACTTCTTCCTGATGTTCAAGGTAATATGTAAGCATCTGATGAAGATTAAGAACTTTTGGTTCGTTATTTACAAGGGCGAGCATATTAACACCAAATGTATCCTGTAACTGTGTATGCTTATACAACTGGTTAAGAATTACATTGGCATTGACATCCCTTCTGAGTTCAATGCTTACTCTTATGCCCTGCATATTGGACTGGTCAATAATACCTGTGATTCCATCAATTTTTTTATCTTTAACAAGCTCGGCTATCTTCTGGATAAGCAAAGCTTTATTAACCATATACGGAAGTTCGGTAATAATTATTTCTGTTTTACCATTTGGAAGAGTATTAATTTCAGATACTGCACGGACTCTTATCTTACCACGGCCTGTACGATATGCTTCCTCTATTCCTGATTTACCGAGTATTGTAGCTCCTGTAGGAAAATCAGGACCTTTTACTATTTCCATCAGTTCATCAATAGTTGTGTCTTTGTCTTCAAGAACACGATTATCAATAATTTTCAAGACTGCTTTAATTACTTCCCTGAGATTATGTGGAGGTATATTGGTTGCCATACCTACCGCAATTCCTGATGTACCGTTTACAAGAAGGTTAGGATATCTTGAAGGAAGTACAACAGGTTCTTTTTCTGTCTCATCAAAATTAGGTATAAAATCTACGGTATCCTTACCTATGTCAGCAAGCATTTCCATAGAAAGTTTTGTAAGTCTTGCTTCTGTGTATCGCATTGCGGCAGCACCGTCACCATCAATGGAACCAAAGTTACCATGACCGTCTACCAATGGATATCTTGTATTAAAATCCTGGGCAAGTTTTACAAGTGCTTCGTAAATAGATGAGTCACCATGTGGATGATATTTACCCATGGTATCACCGACGATACGTGCACATTTTCTGTGAGGTTTGTCAGGTCCGTTTCCCAACTCGCTCATTGAAAAAAGAATTCTTCTCTGAACAGGCTTCAAACCATCTCTTACATCCGGAAGTGCTCTTGCTGCAATTACACTCATGGCATAATCAATGTAAGAATCTTCCATTGTTTTCTTCAAATCTACCTCGTGAACTTTATCAAAAATATGTTCATCCATATTTTAGTCTCCTTTTTTAAATAATACAGACCCTGATCATGTTAAATATCAAGATTTTTAACATATTTAGCATTTGTTTCAATAAATTCTCTTCGTGGTTCAACTTTATCGCCCATTAATGTTGAGAATGTAAGATCTATTTCAGATGATATTTCTTCGTCAAAATATACTTTTTTAAGTATTCTGTGCTCAGGATCCATTGTTGTCTCCCAAAGCTGGGAAGCATCCATCTCACCAAGACCTTTGTATCGCTGTATTTTATTATTCTGGTCCCTGCCTACTTCGGCGAGAATAGCACTAAGTTCTTCATCACTGTAAGCATACCAGACTTTTTTATTCTTTTCTAATTTGTAAAGAGGTGGCTGTGCCAGATATACATGTCCTTTTTTAATTAAATCCGGCATAAACCTGTAAAAGAAAGTAAGTAATAATGTACTGATATGGGCTCCGTCTACATCGGCATCAGTCATTATAATAATTTTGTTATATCTTAATTTGGATATATCAAAATCTTCATGTATTCCTGTTCCAAAAGCTGTTATCATTGTTCTTATTTCCGCATTTCCCAGAATACGGTCAAGTCTTGCTTTCTCAACATTGAGAATCTTACCTCTAAGCGGAAGTATAGCCTGTGTTTCTCTCTTTCTTGCACTCTTTGCAGAACCGCCGGCGGAATCACCCTCGACTATGAAAATTTCACAATTTTCAGAATTCTTATCAGAACAATCTGCTAGTTTACCCGGAAGATTAAAACCATCAAGTGCTGTTTTTCTTCTTGTAAGATCCCTTGCTTTTCTTGCTGCTTCCCTTGCACGCTGTGCAAGAACAGATTTTTCACATATTGTTTTTGCCACAGAAGGATTCTGTTCAAGGAAATATGTCAGCTGTTCTGTAACTACGCTTTCAACAGCTCCTCTTGCTTCACTGTTACCAAGTTTCTGCTTAGTCTGTCCTTCAAACTGTGGGTCGGCTATTTTGATACTTATAATTGCTGTCAGACCTTCTCTTATATCTTCACCTGAAAGACTTGGGTCCTTTTCTTTTAATATCTTATTGCTTCTTGCATAATCATTGAATGTCTTGGTTACGGCATTTCTGAAACCTGTTACATGAGTTCCTCCCTCAGGAGTTGTTATATTATTAACAAATCCGTATACATTATCGGAATAACCGTCATTATGCTGGAATGCAACTTCAACATTAACTCCGTTTTTATTTCCTTCACAATAAATTATTTCATCATAAAGTGCCTGATTTCCCTTATTAAGGTACTCAACATATTCTTTTATTCCGCCTTCATAGTGAAATACTTTTTCTTTTTTATCTTCCCTGTCATCTTTTAGTGTAATCCTAAGATTTTTGGTAAGAAAAGCCATTTCCCTGAGACGCTGTTTTAATACATTGTAATCATATACAGTATCTTCAAATATTTCTTTATCAGGTAAAAAATGAACCTCCGTACCTGTTTTTTCCATATCGCAGCTTCCTACTATTTTGAGAGGATACATAACTTTACCCCTCTCATAACGCTGTTCATATATGTTACCGTTCTGGAATACTTTTACCTCAAGCCATTCTGATAAAGCATTAACAACAGATGCACCTACACCGTGTAATCCGCCGGATACCTTATATCCTCCACCGCCGAATTTACCGCCGGCATGAAGTATCGTAAATACAACTTCTACACCCGGCAGACCTGATTTAGCATTAATTCCTACAGGTATACCTCTTCCGTTATCTATAACCGTTATGGAATTATCTTCGTTAATCTGTACAAAAATTTCTGTACAGAATCCGGCAAGTGCTTCATCTACTGAATTGTCAACTATTTCATATACCAGGTGATGAAGTCCTCTCGAAGATGTACTTCCTATATACATTCCCGGTCTTTTTCTTACTGCTTCCAAACCCTCTAAGATTTGGATTTGGTCTGCTGTATAACCTGCATCGCTCATGTGTAATGCCTCCTGTTATTAATTTTCTTTACTTACTTTTCCATTAGTTACCTTAAAAATTCTGTTAACATTAAATCTGTTATTTATAAATTCATCCAATCCCGTACAAGTCATTATTGTCTGGATATTATGAATACTGTTTAAAAGATAATTCTGCCTGCTGCTGTCAAGTTCGGATAAAACATCGTCTAACAAAAGAATCGGTGTATCTCCTATTTGTTTTTTAACAATTTCTATTTCTGCCAGTTTAAGTGATAATGCCGCAGTTCTTTGCTGACCCTGTGAGCCGTATTTTCTTATATCAACATTGTCAATTAAAAAAATAATATCATCCCTGTGAGGACCTGAACCTGTAGATTTTTGTTTTTTATCCCTATCCCTGGTACTTTTAAGCACACTTTCAAATTCTTCCTCTTTAACACAAGGCTCATATTTTATAACAATATTTTCCCTTCCGCCTGACAAGGTAAAATGTATTTTACCGATGATTTCATTAAGCTCATTGATAAAAGATTCTCTCTTTCTGATTATCTCTGAACCGTATTTCAGAATATTCTCATCCCATATATCAATAGTATCTTCAAGATAAGGAGAAAAATATATGTCCTTTAAAAGCCTGTTTCTCTGGTCTATTGCTTTATTGTAATTTATAAGACTGTTTACATAAATTTTATCAAGCTGGCACATCTCCATATCCATAAATCTTCTTCTTGCAAAAGGACCTGCTTTAATAATATTAAGATCCTCCGGTGAAAAAAATACTATATTCACAATTCCATAAAGTTCCGACGATTTCTTAATTGGTACGCCGTTAACGGCTATTCCCTTTGATTTATTTTTCCTGATATGAATATCTATACGATAATCAATTTCTTTTTTGGATATTACTGTCTTAATGTGGGACTCGTCTTTTGAAAAATTAATTATCTCTGAGTCCTTACTTCCTTTATGGCTTTTTGATGTACCTGATAAAAATATTGCCTCAAGAATATTAGTCTTTCCCTGTGCATTATCTCCGTAGAGAATATTGGTATTTTCATCAAACTCTATTTTCTCAGTTTCATAATTTCTGAAGTTTTGTAAATCAATAGATTTAATTATCATTCTTCAATTTTAATTTCTTCTCCGTTAAAAGAAACAATATCTCCCGCACGAAGTTTTTTTCCTCTCTGGTATTCTTTTTCACCATTTACTTTAACCATACCTTCAAGAATAACATCTTTGGCTTCCACGCCTGAACTTACCAGATTAGCGGCTTTCAAAGCCTGTCCAAGTTTAATAAATTCTTCTCTTAATTTGATTATCTCCATAAAAAACTCCAATTCTAGTAATTAACAGGAAGGATAAGATAAATATATCTGTTATCTTTATCTCTTATCGTACATGGTGATTTGGCATTCATAAATGTCATTGATATTGTCTCATCATCAATAACCCTGAGTGCATCTATAACAAACTTAGGATTGAATCCTATCTTTATGTCGCTTCCTTCTTTTTCGATATCAATTTCTTCATTCATCTTACCAACTGTAGAAGTAATGTTGATTTTAACCGAACCATCCTCAATATCAAAAATTACAGGTTTCTTATTGCCTTCTTTTACAAAAAGAGTGGCTCTGTCAATACAATCAAGAAGTTCCCTTTTGTTGATTGTTATTTTTGTCTCATAATCTTTTGAAAGCATCTGGTTAATCTTGAAAAATTCACCTTCGATTAACCTTGATATAACGATTGTTTTATCAAATTCAAATAAAATGTGATTATCTGAAAAATATACATCAACCATACTTTCAGCATCACCCGTAATTATCTTGGAAATTTCATTTAAAGTCTTACCCGGAACTATAACTTTAATATCGTTGTAAATATTATTTAATTTAACGTTACGGATAGAAACTCTGTACCTGTCAAGGGATACAACTTTAAGGTTATCTTCTGTTACTTCAAAAAGTTCACCTGTCATTATGAGGTTACTTTCATTATCACCTATAGAAAATATAGTCTGTCTTATCAGTTCTTTTAAATCAAACTGTGAAATTGTAATCATATTATTCTTTTCGATGTAAGGAAGGTAAGAAAAATCTTCACCATCTCTTGCAGGAATATTAAATACTGATTTCTCACATGTTATTGATGCATTAAAATTACTGTCAGTCTCGATTGTAATTTCACTGTCAGGAAGTTTACGGATAATATCGGCAAAAAACTTAGCTTCGATTGCAATTTTACCTTTTTCGATAATATCGCCATCGATTGTAGTTTCAATACCAAGTTCCATATCATTAGCAGTTAATTTAATATCAAGTTCAGTTGCATCAATAAGAATACATTCAAGTATGGTCATTGTTGTTCTTACCGGAACTGCTCTGAGAGTTATATTAACTCCTTTAAGTAATTCTGATTTAGTACAGACGATTTTCATAATGTGTATAATTCCTCCTTGGCGAAAATATTATTATATTTATAAAAAAAATTAGCAGTAGTAGTAGTAGGGGCTGTGAATAAGTTGAAAACCGGTCTTAAGTCCCTTAAATAAAGGATTTGTGACTGGGATAACAATATGGAAAACCGGAATAAACGATGTTGAAAATATTGAAGTTATCCACATTTAAAGCCCTAAACTTATTAAAACAAAATAAAAATTAAAAGATATCCACATATAATACCCGCTTGTCCACAGAAAAATGTGTAAAAGTCGTATTAATTGTTTCCTATTATAATAAATTATAGAATTATGAAGGATTAATCTTTTTCTTTATGATATCAAGTGTATTAGCAAAAGAAGCATCTTTGGCAAGTGTTTCCGCCACCTTATCACATCCGTGGGAAACAGTAGTATGATCCCTGTCACCAAGATAAGATCCTATTTTAGTAAGTGGAATATCAGTAAGGCTGCGGCAAAGATACATTGCTATCTGACGTGGCCATGCTATTTTCTGATCTCTCTTCTTGGAAATAAGGTCTTCAACGGAAATCTGGTAATGTTCTGCAACTGTCTGGATTATCAATTCAGGCGTAACTTCCCTGTGAGCATTAGGAGATATAAAATCCCTTAAAACCTCTTCTGCAAGGGAAACATTGATTGGCTTTTTACTGAATTTTGAAAAAGCAACAAGCTTGGTAAGAGAACCCTCAAGTTCTCTTATGTTGGACTTGATGTTCGTAGCAATGTATTCAAGAACATCCATATCAATATTATAACCCTCTATTTCACCTTTTTTATGTAAGATTGCCATCCTGGTCTCATAGTTAGGAGGAGAGATGTCAACGAGAAGACCGTTTGTAAAACGTGATTTAAGTCTGTCTTCAAGAGTCTCAAAATCCTTAGGTGGTCTGTCTGAAGATATAATAACCTGTTTTTTTGCTTCACGAAGAGTATTGAAGGTATGGAAAAATTCATCCTGTGTACTTTCCTTACCTATAATAAACTGTATATCATCAATTAAAAGAACATCGACGTTACGGTATTTTTCACGGAAGTTCTTATTGCTTGTATTTTTTTCTGTCTTGATGGATTCAATAAGTTCATTGGTAAAAATCTCAGAAGTTACATACATAACTTTAAGAGAAGGATTCTGTTTAATAATATAATTACCTATAGCCTGCATAAGATGAGTCTTACCAAGTCCCACACCTCCGTATAAAAAGAGAGGATTATATGTATCTCCCGGAGATTCAGCAACTGCCAAAGAAGCTGCATGGGCAAAATTGTTATTATCACCTACTACAAATGTCTCAAATGTATATTTAGGATTAAGACCTGCTTTAATGATAAGCGAATTAAGTGACTCCACTGGTTCTTTAACCACAGGCTGAGGGTTAGCAAGATCCGGTGTACTTATAAAACGTACATCATAACTGTGATCAAAAAAGTTAGATATAGTTGTAATAAAATGATTAGTATAATTATTCTTAATATGATTAACTACACGAGGATCCGGAACAAAAATAGTAACGGTATAATCATCTATGGAATAAGGTTGTAAAGGAAGAATCCATGTTTTGAATGGCAAATCACCCATATCATAAGAAATCTTAATGGTATTGATGATTTCTTCCCACTTTTCTTTTAAAATGTTAATCATGATGCTGCTCCTAAAAAAACGATAATATCTCACGATATTCAACACCTATTTTACCTCATTTTAAAGAAATTTTCAACTTTTAATAAAAAATGATTGTGAATTGATATATACACAAAATAAATGGCTTAAAAACGTTAATGAGGGTATTTATAAACACTATTTAAACACTTTATCCCCAAAGTTATCCACATAATGTTGATAACAATAAATGCTTGACTTTATAAAGGTTTTTGAATAGAATGAGAATGATGTTCTATAATATAGGACAAAAATATTACAAGGAGGTGTATTCGCATGAAGATGACATTCCAGCCTAAGAAGAGATCAAGATCTAAAGTTCATGGATTCAGATCAAGAATGAGCACTGCCGGTGGAAGAAAAGTTCTTGCTGCCAGAAGAGCAAAAGGTAGAAAAGTATTATCAGCATAGGCCGCAAAAAGTGTGGCCTTTTTCTTTCTCACTATAAGTTATGAAAGAGAGTGTATTACATGAACGGATATGAGTCTTTGAAAAGTAATATGAATTTTCAGAATGTATATAAGAACGGTGTTTCTTATGCAAATAAGTATCTGGTTATGTATGTTTTGGAGAATCGAACGGATAATCTCAGATTGGGAATATCTGTGAGCAAGAAAGTCGGGAACAGTATTGTCCGACACCGGTTGACACGTTTAATACGTGAGAGCGTCCGGTTGAACAGCGGAAGTATTCTTAAAGGATATGATATAGTCATTATTGCAAGAGCCAATTTAAAAGGTAAGAATTATGCAGATACAGAAAGTGCATTATTACATCTTTTAAGGCTTCATAAAATTTTATCTATATAATAGGAAGAGATTATGAAAAAAATACTTATAAAAATGATTAAATTTTATAAAAAGAATATATCACCGCTTAAAAAACACGCAACATGTATCTATACGCCTACATGTTCCCAATATGCAATAGAGGCTATTGAAAAATATGGGGCATTTAAGGGCGGTCTTTTGACAATATGGAGAATATTAAGGTGTAATCCTTTCGCTAAGGGAGGATATGATCCGGTTCCATAAATAAAAGAATATTAAGGAGAAAACATGATTCTTTTAACAACACAGACAGGTTTTCTTAAGCCGATAGCATGGTTATTAGGTCAGATTTTTAATGGACTTTTTAACCTTATATATAATATTGCCGGTTGGTTTACAGACAAACCTTATCATGTTCCAATTATTGGTATCAGTGTTATTCTGTTTACAATCATAGTAAGACTTATTCTCCTTCCTATGACAATTAAACAGCAGAAGTTCTCTAAATTATCAAGCCTTATGAATCCTGAACTTCAGGAAATTCAGGCAAAATATAAAGATAAGAGAGATCAGGTATCCATGATGAATATGCAGGCAGAGACAAAGGCTGTATATGAAAAGTATGGTACATCACCAACAGGCGGATGTCTTACCATGCTTATCCAGCTTCCTATCATGTTTGCATTGTACAGGGTAATTTATAAAATTCCCGGATACGTTACTAAAATCCGTGATCTTTGCGGTGGTATCGCAGATAAGATTACGGGAACAGGTGATGACTGGGCAACTAAATTAGATGCTATTAAGGGAATTTCAGTAAGTGCTTCTACAACCAAGGCAAGTCTTATAGATAAGATTTATAACCTGTCGCCTGAAAAATGGAGTGAAGTACAGAGCGCATTCTCAAGCGTAGATTTTGGAAATGCCTATGATCAGATTCATGGATATAACAATCTTTTTGGTATAAGTCTTACACAGGCACCAGGTTGGAGACTCAGTTGGGCACTTATTATTCCTATTTTAGCAGGTTTAACCCAGTGGTTAAGTGTTAAATTAATGGAAAATAAGAATAATGTAAATGTTGGTTCACAGAATGACCAGCAGGCAGGTATGGCAAGTTCAATGAAAGTCATGAATACAATTATGCCTATATTATCAGCAGTATTCTGCGTATCGTTTGCTTCATGTATCGGTTTATACTGGATTGCATCATCTGTAGTACAGATTGTGGTACAGCTTGTAATCAACAAGAAGATGAACAATAAAGATGTAGATGAAATTGTTAAGGAAAACATTGAAAAAGCTAATATTAAAAGAGCTAAAAAAGGTTTGCCTCCTGTAAAGATTTCAAATGTAACTTCAAAGTATGTTGAACAGGTTCATAAAATGGAAGCCCGTGAAAACAGAAAAGAAGAAAGAGATAAAGAAATCAAGGAATCAACAAGTTATTATAATACCTCAGCAAAACCGGGCAGTCTTGCAGCTAAGGCTAATATGGTAAAGATGTTTAATGAAAAAAATAACAATAGCAAATAATTTTTAAACAGAGGAATTATTATGGAGAAAATTGAGGTTACGGGAAAGACTGTAGAAGAAGCATTAATAAATGCAGCATTGCAGTTAGAAACATCAAGTGATAATCTTGAATATGAAGTAATTGAAAAAGGCTCAAATGGTTTATTCGGTTTTATAAACAGTAAGCCAGCTAAGATTCTTGTATCAAAGAAGCAGGAAGAAAATGCCGAAATCATAGAAGAAATTACAGTTGAAGAAACTGAAGAAGTTAAACCGGAAAAAGTTGTTGATAAAGGTGCAGTCGAAGATAAAATC
>ERZ1023899.268-NODE-268-length-10152-cov-11.611469_pt1 | contig 10152 bp, 3 predicted proteins | sample MGYA00380400_ERZ1023899 | MGnify/ENA primary metagenome ERZ1023899 (study PRJEB33179, sample SAMN07448996) | human gut metagenome | biome: Human-gut; feature: Human associated habitat; material: Faeces | host: Homo sapiens | place: India: Bhopal | collected...
GTAAAAAGGGGCTGTGAAGAAATGAGGATTCATTTCTTCACAGCCCCTTTTTTATTTCCGATAGCTCATACGCTTTCTTGCGATCTTCTCAGCTTCACGTTCGGCCTCGCCCTGATTCGGGTGGGCTTCTTCGTCCATTTCATACTGCCACATGCGCGTGGGGACCATTTCGCCCTCGGGGCTGCTGGTGTAGCGCATGGACTTCGGCATGGTCTTCACGGTGGAGAGCGGGCTTGTGAAGCCGCGGCCGATGACGTCTGTGGTATTCATGATGAAGAGAAAGGCATGCGGGTCGATTTCTTCAATGTAGTGACGGAGCTTCGTGATCTGTGTCAGATCGACGATGGCAAAGATGATGCGCTTATCCATGCCGGAGAAGGCGCCCTGCCCGTAGAGGAGGGTCGCACCGTGGTGAATGTTGCGGAGGATGGCGTCTGCGATCTCAAGAGGCTTGTCAGAAACGATGAAGGCGGCTTTCCGCTGGGCGAAACCAATGACGAGACGGCTCGACAGGTTCGCATTGATGTACATCGCGATCAAGGTGCAGATGGCGAGCTCCAGGGCAAAGATCCAGGCACTGGCCATGACGATCAGGAAGTTCAGCGCAAAGACGACGTAGCCGATCTCCAGATTGAAGTATTTCTTCAGGATCGCGCCGATGACATCGAGGCCGCCGGTGTTGCTGTTGTAGCGGTAGAGGAGCCCCATGCCAAGGCCAAGGATGACGCCGCCTGCGATGGCAGAGACGAGCGGCTGTTTCACGGAGGACATGGCGGCAAGCGGTGCGGTGAGGTCGATGAAGACGGAGCAGAGCACGGTGCCTATGATGGTGATCAGGGTATAGAATTTTCCCATGAACTTCAGGGCAAGAAGAAGGATCGGGATGTTCAGGATGAGGTTTGCGATACCGATGGGAAAGCCCGTCAGGTAGTTCAGGATCATCGCGATGCCGGTGAGCCCGCCTGCGAGAAAGTGATGGGGGACATAGAAGGCATTGATGCCGACGGAGTAGAGAAATGTCCCGACCACGGTGATGGCCAGAATGAAAAACAGCCGCTGCCAGAAAGTGGGGCTTCTGTAGTCAGCCCCCAACGGGGTGTTCATGAGTGGGTCCTTTCTTTGAAACATGGAAGCACCAAGGGTGCTGTGAGAATATTTACATCATATTATATCACGGAGAGCAAGGGAACATGAGGCATGGCGGCATGAGGCATGGCGCATAGAGCAGAAACGCTGCGGAGCATCCATCGGGCGATGTCCGCATGTCTCTTAGCTACCAGCCACCAGTCACCAGTCCCTCATCCCCAAAAAATTTTTTCCTACCCTTCCGACCCTGTCACTTGTGACAGGGTCAGAAGGAAGGATTTCCTGTACAATAGATACAAAATAGGGATCGTGTACCCTTTTTTAGAAAAAGCAGACGGTCTTCTGCGCATTGCCTTTTTTCCGATGGAGGATCTTGCCATGAAACGTACTATACAATCGCTATCTCTTAGTCTTTTGACAGCCCTTCTTTTTTCAGGCAGCGTGAGTGCTGCGCCGGCGCTGCTCGATCCGACGGATCCGGCGGTGCAGAAGGTGACGGATCAGGCGTCGCGCATGAGCGAGACGAACCAGCAGGTGGCGTCGTATTACCAGAAGAGCCGCTACCGCACGCTGGATGCCGTGCATTCTTCGGAGGCGAAGGCTGAAGAGGGCGGGCTGGTCTTTGAAGTGAAGGAGATCCGTGTGACGCCGTCGAAATTTCTTTCCGCAGAGGAGATCCGGAGGGCCATCCATTTCAAAGGCGCAGGCCCTGCCACGGTGAAGGAGCTGACGGACATGGTGGCCCGCCTGAATGCGCTGTATCAGGAGAAGCATATCGTGACGGCGCAGGCCGTGCTGCCACCGCAGAAGGTACAGGATGGCGTGGTCTACATCCGTCTCATTGAAGGGAAATTCGGAAAGACGGTCGTCACGGGAAATCAGCGGATCTCCGAGAAGTCGCTCCTCTCGCGCATCCATGGAAAGACGGGCGAGCTGGTGGACGTGGATCGGCTCGAGGATGAGCTCCGCGTATATAATTCGACGAATACCTATCAGGTGCAGGCAGAGCTGGTGCCGGGAGAGGAGGAAGGGACCTCCGACCTCCATCTGCTGCTCGGGGAGAAGGAGAATCCGCTGACATCCTTTATTTTCACGGACAATGCGGGCCAGAAAGAGAGCGGCCGTTATCGCATCGGTGCGTATACGGAGTACCGCGGGATCGGCGGGCATGATGCAAGCCTCGCGGTGAGCCCGGTGTGGACGGAAGGCATCTGGGGCGGCTCGGTGATGTACGATACGCCATGGGGGCATCACGGGACGCGGGCGCAGATTTCCTACAGCAGAAATCTGGTGGATATCATCGACGGCGCCTTCAAGGATTATGACATGAAGGCCAATTCGAATGACGCGGCGATCTCCATCACGCACCCCGTGAATATCACGCCGCTTTCCCGTGTGGATGTCTTTCTGGAAGGCCATCGGAAATGGTCGGATACCACGTACTCCGGGATGGAGCTCTCGAATAGCGCAACGCGCACGGTGAAGGCCGGACTGTCAGCGCGGAGCTTCGACGAGAACGGGCTGTGGTTCTTCATGACCAGCGTCACCGGCTATGAGAGCGATGACCGCGTGAATGATAAGGATAACAACGGCTCATACTATAGTGCCTACCTCATGCGCCGGCAGAATCTCAAAAATGACCAGTACATGCTCTACCGCCTCTACGGCCAGTACACCGCCTTCGAGTCGCTGCCCTCGACGGAGCAGTTCACGCTGGGCGGTATGGGGAGCGTCCGCGGATACAAGGAAAGTATCCTTTCGGGCGATAAAGGCTGGTTCGCCGGTATGGAGTACGGCTTCCCCATCAGCAGTGACCATCAGACCTGGCGAGGCTTCGTCTTCCTCGATCACGGTGTCGCATATAACAATTTCAGCGTCAAAACAACGAAGGACTACTTAACGAGCGCAGGCTTCGGTCTGGAGTGCAGCAAGGGCGGCTGGTATGGCAAGGCCGTCCTCGGCATCCCGCTCAAGGATTCCGGCAATATCGGAGATGCATCGCCGAGAGTGCATTTCTATCTGCAGAGGAATGTGTGATTTTGAGGGACTGGGGACTAGTGACTGGTGACTAGGAGACGTCAGACTGTCAGACGTCAGACGTCAGACTGTTACCTTCCCGTATCGTCATCCCGAGCGCAGCCCTCGATCTTTGTCATTCGCGTTCAGGCGGACGATGTTTGGAAAGCTCAATCGGGAAACCTTCGGGCATCGCCCTATTTATGCTTCGCGGCGCTTCCATATTTTTATGCGCCGCACCACCACTCCTCACTCCTAACTCCTCACTCCTAACTAGAGAGTACGAAGCTTTCAAACGGAATCAAAGGGCAGCACGTCCTACGGGCTAACCCTGAACCCATCAACCTATTTCCATGATCTTCTCACCCAAAGGAGGACCGCCTTATGAATAAAATATATAAAGTCATATGGAATGCCACGCGCGGCTGCTATGTGGTCGCTTCGGAGCTTGTCAAGACGCATCAGGGGAAGAAGAGCGCACGCCTACGCGGGAGTATCCTCTCCCGCGCAGGGACGGCACTGCTCCTTGCTATCGCAGGCTGGGGTGCGGCTTGCAATTTCATTTACGCAGATGTCAACGTGGCGGATCAGAAGAATTATGGTCATACGGTCACGGTGAAGGATATCGCAAACAGCGGCAAGCAGTATGACATCACGAATCAGCAGGTGAAAGTCGGCAATGCGCTGAACAAGTTCGATGATTTCGGCATCAAGCAGCACGATGTGGCGAATCTCCATATGGGGGAGGCGAATCACCAGATCAATGTCGTCAAGAACAAGATCGACATCGACGGCGTCGTGAATGCGATCAAGGATAACAAGATCGGCGGCGACGTGTATTTCTTCTCGAATGCAGGCATTGCGGTCGGCTCGCATGGCGTCTTCAATGTAGGCCGCCTGACGTTGGGGACGAATGCGGCGGTGGGTGACGCGCTTTATGAAGGCTACTACATTGTGCCTTCTCAGTCGGGACCGGGTCAGGTCAATTTTGACCGGGACAAGGATTTTTATCAGAAATCGCCGGTGGAGCGGGCGCGCCTTTTGAATGACGGCTCTCTGTGGGGCGGGAACACGGCAGGTGATGCCGGGATCTCTTTCGCGGGCAAAATCAACGCAAAGGACAGTGTGGTCATCGCTTCGGCAAAGAGTACGATCTCGCAGACGGACGGCGTGATCCAGACGGGGGCCGTATTTCATGACTACACCGCGGGTCAGAGTGCGGATACGTACAGAAATTCTCTCGTAAATACGGCGGGCATCGTGGATGCGACGACGGCGATCCCAACGACAGACGGCATCGCGCTGGTCGCGAAGAAGGATATCACGCTAGCGGGCGAGGTCGCGTCTCATGGGCGGAGTGTCACCGTAGAGACGGGGGATAATCTCGCCGTCACCGGCACGGAAGCGAAGGCGAGCCGCATCACCTCGGGCGGCGGGTCGATCGCGCTGACGGCGTCTTCGCAGGATGCGAAGCTGCAGGCGGATCCCGGTAAGGAGCCGGGAGATGGCATGATCTCCATCAAGGATGCGTACATCGACTCGTCGTCGGAGAAGAAGGACAGCGGCAAGATCGACATCACGGCGGTCAGGGATGTCATGGGCGTCTCCCGCATCGATGTGGATGATGCGACGATCACGGCCGAGGGGAAGAGTGGTCACAAGGCGGGGGATGTCTCCATCCATGCGACGGCGGCGACGAAGCTCTATGCCTGGGACATCGGCGACGGCGCGTATGCGCTGGTGAAGATGGGACAGAAGAGCCGCGGCCGAAATACGATCAAGGGGGATAATGTAGATATTTCCGCCCGCGCCACGACGTCGGGCGTCATCGGCGATGACAATGAGCTCTCTGATGCGGAGATCAAGGCGGGCATCGAGCGGGAAAAAGATCACAATGCCGTCTTGGGACTCATCGAAGAGTACGGCGGCAATTTCCGCACGTTCGGCTCGGCGACGAAGACGTATGCCGAGGCGAATGTGGACATCGACAAGACGGATATCAAGGCTCTCGGAGATGGCACGGGCGCCGAGGGGCATGGCGATGTGAAGATCACATCGGACGCAGAGTCGGATATCGCGCCGCTCAATGTGAATCTTATCGGTATCGGGTTTAACGTGGGCATCGGCGACGTGAAGTCGTACGTCGATGTGGATGACAGCACGATCACTTCCGCGAAGGATACGACGCTCTCCGCGGAAGGCACGAATGCGGTCAAGATGAGCCTGATAGATTTCAGTGTAGTGCCGATGGGCGGGCTGTCGCTGGACTTCTCCTGGGCGCAGCTTACGAGCGACATCGCGGCGAAGGTAGGAAAGAAGGCGACGCTGACAAGCCAGGGCGATGTGGATATCAGCGCGAAATCGATCCGCTCGCTGGGCTCTGGCGCGTCGAACTGCGGACAAACGCTGGGGCTCGCGGTCGGTCTCGGGATCTCTGATACGAAAGCGAGCGCGGATATGGCGGGCACGGTCTACGCGAAGGGCGATGTGTCGGTCAAAGCGGAGAATACGCTCTCTGAAAACGGCGGCGTCTATGCGGCGGATACGGTGACGGCATCGAGCATCGGCGGGGATACAGCGCTCAAGCCGACGACAGATCCGATCATAGAAGGCGTGGGAAATTTTTTCTCGAAACTGAAAAAAGCATTTACCGAAGAAGATAAGACAGGCCAGGCGGCAAAGGACCTCGACCTCGATAAAGCGGAGAAGCCGGCGAACCAGAAGAAACCATGGAACAAGCTGGGGGCGAATGCGTCGACAGCGCTTCTTTTCAGTGACAATGACGCGACGGCGTCTGTGACGGGGAAGGTGCGCGGCATCGATGCGAGCGGGAATGCGAGTGACGCGGCGGGCGCAAAGTCGCTCACGGTCGATGCGCTGACGCTCTCTCGCAGCCATGCGGTCGTTGGTTCGTACCAGAATGACACAACGTCCAAGGATGAGACCACGAAGAAGGACAATACCATCACGGCGGCGATCTCTTATCTGGAACAAAGAAATCACGCGACCGCTTTCATCAGTGGCGACACGAAGACCAGCGGAGATACGACCGTCCATGCGAAGACGGTCATCCCCTGGCAGACGAGCTGGCAGAGCACCGATCCCGTGGATCAGCTTTTGAATGTCTTCTTTGCATCGATCGATACGAATCCCGTCCTGCCTGATCTGGTGGACAGCTGGACGCAGGCGGCGGGAAATGGCGACAACGTGAATGGCGCGGCGTCCGTCTCCATCGTGAACTATGACAACAACGCCAAAGCGTATATTGGCAAGAAAGATGACACGCAGACGACGACGCCTACAGTCGATGCGGCTGGCAATGTGAATGTCACGGGCGAGACGGACATCACGACGGTGAACCTGACCGGCACGATCCAGTCGTATCTGAGCTATGCACCGCTGAATCTCTGGAAAACAGCTTATAAAAATAAAGAAAAAAAGTTGGCCTTCGAGGATATTTTCAATAGAAATGGCTGGACGATGGACGGCGCATCCAAGGCAGGTGTCGGCGGCGCGGCGCTCTCCGTGCATCAGAAGAATAACGCAGAGGCCTATATCGATGACGGCGCGGTGGTCACGGCGAAGGGATCGGCAGATGTCAATGCGAAGGCACGCGCGCTCAATATCGCGATGGCCGCGGCAGGCGGCTTGGCGAAGTCGGTCGCTGTCGATGCGACCGTGGGCGTGAACCGTTTCGATAATACGACGAAGGCGCGCATCGGGGAGGCAACGGTCACAGCGAAGGATGTCTCCGTGACGGCAGAAGACCTCTCGAAGACCATTCAGGCGGCGGGCGCGATCGGCGTCAGTGGCGGCACAGGGATCGGTGCGTCCATCGCGTACAACCACATCGATCGTGATACGGAAGCCGCGATCTCGGGGAATGTCACGGCGGATGACAATGTCAATGTCTCCGCAAAGAACACCGGCGAGATCATCGCAGCCTCTGTCGCGGGTGCGGTTGCTTATGACAATAAGAGTCCGAATGTGAAGAACAAGGCCGGCAGCACCGGCTTCCATGCGGTCGAAGACGGCGATGAAGACGGCATCGAGCTGGAAGATTTTGTCAATGATATGGATGAAAATGCACCGCTCCTTGGTCAGGAAGCGGATGATCATATTGCAAATGTCGCAAATCAGGACGGCGCGATGAAGGACAATGTAGCGGAGGCCAAGGGCGGTCTGGCAGCCGCAGCGAATGTGTCCGTGAACCGTATCACGGATACGGCGAAGGCGATCGTGGCGAAACAAGAAGGCGGGGCTGCGCCCTCTGTCACGGCCGATGCGCTCCGTGTGAATGGTCTGAATGACAGTGCGATCTGCGCGACGTCGGCGGCCATCGGAGCCAATCTTCACGCCAATGCCGGAGAGGCGCTTGCGGGAAGTTTCATGTACAACTCCATCACGGCGGACAACGAAGCCTATGTGGATGGGGCGACGCTCACCCTGCGTGGCAATGAAGGAAAAGACAAGGACGGGAAGGACATCGACGAGTCCCTCACCGTCCGTGCGGAGAATGATGCGACGATCCTGAACATCGCGGCGAGCGGCAGCGGTGCGACGAAGGGCTTCTCCGGTGCAGGGCAGATCAGCCTGAACTGGGTGGATGACAAGATGGATGCCCATGTGAAGGACAGTACGGTGAAGGCGAAGGAAGCCACCACCATCGAAGCGAAGGACAAGGGAAAAATCGACTCGTACACAGGGGCAGTGTCTGTTTCCACGGGCTCTTCCGCGGTCGGCGCAGCCATCGGTGTGAACCTCATCGAAGGCGATACGAAGGCATATCTGGAAAACAGTGAAGTGGCTGGGACAGCGGAAGGAGAAAAGGCGGGCAGGCTCGCCGTCACTTCGGATGAAGCGAGCCAGATCACATCTATCATCGCGTCCGGCGCACTGGCGGATAAGGCGGCGACGTCCTTCTCTGCGAGCGGAAACTGGATCCATACGACGACGGATGCCCATGTGGATAGCGGCAAAGCTATGAAGACAGGGGCCCTTACGATCGATGCCGGAAATCACAGCAATGCGACGCTTGGTGTCGGTACGGGCGCGATCTCGAATACGGCCGTTGGCGCGTCGGTCGCGGTCATGGTGAATGATTCGGACGTCAAGGCGTCGCTCTCCGGCGATGCAAAGAAAGAAAAGACCATCGAGGCAGACGGCATCTCTGTCAAGGCGGACAATGCGTACAATGGGTCGGCGAAGGACAGCGATAGTGACAGCACAGCGAAGACCGTCGCCGTGGGCTTTGCGGCAGGCGCGGCGAAATTCGCCGGTTCCGGCTCGGTCACGGTGAATGTCATTTCCCAGAAGGCCGATGCATCGATCGGCAAGGGAAACTATCAGGCAGGAAATCAGGGCGTTGCCGTCGAAGCGAAGAATACAGCGCGCCTCTTCGGTCTGGCAGGCGGCCTGGGGATCAATCTGGGCGGCACGGGCATCGGCGCGGCGGCGGATGTGCAGACGTACAAGGGGCATACCTATGCGTCCATCGAAGACGGCGCGAAGCTCTCGAAGGCGTCTTCTGTCCGCGTGAATGCTGAGTCGGAAGAGGACCTGACATCCGTTGCGGCGACGATCGCGACGGGGGATTCGTTTGCCGGCGCCGGGGCGGCCGGACTCCATGTGATTTCGACCGATACGAAAGCGTATATCGGAAATCAAGAGGACAAAGATGTCACGGACGCAGGCAAGGCCGAGCTCGTGAATGCGGGCGATGTCTCCGTGACGGCGAAAGATACGACGAAGCTCACGACGTCCGGCGGCAGCGGGGGTGTGAGCGGGACGGCAGCCGGGGGCCTCTCCGCGGCGGTCGAAGTGGTACATAAGAAAGCGGCTGCCTATGTAGGCAACCACGCGAGCATTGGCGGGGAGAGCCTCACTGTACAGGCGGAGAATACCAGCGACTCGACGACAGCGGCGGCAGGTCTTGGCGTCGGCGGCACGGCAGGTGTCGCAGGCGCGGCTTCTGAGACTTTTGTCACGCATACGACAGACGCTCATGTAGGCAAGGCGGCGAATGTCACCACCTCGGGCGATGCGGACGTGAAGGCGGTTTCCTCCTTCAAGCAGGGTGCTGGTGCCGGCGGCGTCGGCGGCAGTGGTACAGTGGGCATCGGGCTGGCAAACTCGACCGTCTCGATGAGCGCGGATACGAAGGCACATGTCGATACCGGTGCGAAGGTCACGGGGAAGAATGTCCGCGTCGCAGCAGATCATACGACAGACATCACCTATGCGACCATCGCGGGCGGCCTTGCAGGCACCGCGGCCATCAATGGCGCGGTCGGCGTGAATGTGCTGGATACGAAGACCAAAGCGTATACGGAAGACCATACCGAGCTCACTGCCACAGGCACGGCTGATACAGATGGGATCGCCATCACGGCATCGGATGCGACGAAACTTCATGGCGGCAACGGCGGCGCAGCCATCGGCGCGGCGGGCGGTGGTGCAGGTCTTGCGCTCTCCGTGACGAATCTCACGAAAGACACCGAAGCCTATGCAGGCAAGGCAGCCAAACTGGACGCAAAGGGCGGGGTCTCTTTGGATGCCCAGAACAGCGAAGATATTTTCAATCTGTCCCTGCAGGCGGCGGGCGGCTCCTATGCCGGTCTCGCGGGCGCGACGAATGTGATGAACCTCACCGCGATCACGAAGGCATACACGGATACGGGCGTGGAGATTAACCAGAAGGCCGGCTACGGCAAGGATGGATCGAAGGATGTCTCTGTCACCGCAGGGCATGAAGTCCAGAAAATGGAGAACACCGTCACCGCGGCGGTGCGTCAGTCGGCGCAGCCGTCGATGTGGGAAATATCAAGACGCAGACGAATGCCTTCCTCGGCGATGGAAACAAGGTCGCAGCGGGCGGCAGCGTGACTCTCGAAGCGAAAGACAATATGCATGGCATCAAGTCAAATGCGATCTCGGCCGCCATCGGTTTTGTGGGACTTTCGGGCAGTATCTCTGTCTACAACGACGGCCGCCCGCTGTGGCCGGAAGCCCACAAGAAGCTCACGGGCGAGTCGAGCGCGACTGGCGAGC
>ERZ1023899.278-NODE-278-length-10024-cov-6.715919_pt1 | contig 10024 bp, 7 predicted proteins | sample MGYA00380400_ERZ1023899 | MGnify/ENA primary metagenome ERZ1023899 (study PRJEB33179, sample SAMN07448996) | human gut metagenome | biome: Human-gut; feature: Human associated habitat; material: Faeces | host: Homo sapiens | place: India: Bhopal | collected...
GATGGTGTACAATCAGCCGTCTTATGATATCATGGTAGTGATGAACGAGGAGAGTGGAAGACTCGACACGATGGACTTCTGCAACTCGCTTGGCATTACAAAAGAGTTCTTCATCAAGCGAATGAACGATATCAAGGACCGTTCCAAAAATCCCGGTTATTCGCGTTACACCCAGCAGCTCTTCATGGGACAGTTGTCCGATAAGGACTTCAGTGTGTTCCAGGAAAAGATGTTCCGTTTCCCAGGTTTCTATGTGCAGAAGCGAAGCATACGTGAATACACCGGTCCCTATGCTGCCCATGTGCTCGGAGATGTGGGAGAAGTTTCGGAGAGCGATATAGAAGATGACAGCTACTATCAGCCAGGCGACTATATCGGTAAACTCGGTGTGGAGAAATACTATGAGAAAGAGCTCAGGGGAGAGAAGGGTATCAAAATCAAACATCGTGATGCGCACGGACGAATACAGGGAAGTTACCAGCGTGGCAAGTTCGATCAGCGTCCTGTGGCAGGCAAAGACCTTACTCTGGGCATCGACCTGAACCTGCAGGCTCTTGGAGAGCGACTCCTTCAAGGAAAGATAGGCAGTATTGTAGCCATCGATCCCAAGACGGGCGAAGTGCTTGCCATGGTGTCGTCGCCCTCTTATGATCCACGTAGGCTGGTAGGAAAGATGCGCGGAAAGATGCACCGTTACCTTTCGCACGACCCCTGGAAACCGTTGCTCAACAGAAGTATCATGGGTCAGTATCCACCGGGTTCAACCTTCAAGACTACTCAGGCGCTCACATACCTCACCGAAGGAATCATCACGCCGGGTACAGCTTTCCCCTGTCATCATGGATTCTCTTATCGCGGACTGCATGTAGGCTGTCACGGACATCCTTCTCCTATAGCTCTCATCGATGCCATCAGTACCTCCTGCAATGGCTACTTCTGTTGGGGACTCTATTATATGATGGGCAACAGGCGCAAGTATCCCAATGTGCAAGTGGCTATGAACACCTGGCGCGACTATATGAAGAGTATGGGATTCGGATACAAACTTGGTATCGACCTGCCTGGCGAGAAACGAGGACTGATTCCTAATGCCGAGTTCTACGACAAGGCTTACCGAGGGTCATGGAACGGACTCACCATTATCAGTATCTCTATCGGACAGGGTGAGGTCAACCTCACTCCTCTGCAGATAGCCAATCTTGGAGCCACCATCGCCAACCGAGGATATTATTATGCGCCCCATGTGGTGCGCAAGGTGAAGGGTGAGCCCCTCGATACACTCTATACTCGTCGTCATTACACCATGGCCTCGAAAAAGGCATACAACTATGTCGTGGCAGGTATGCGCAGCTCTGCCTTGAAGGGAACCTGTAAGATGCTTGCCCGTTATGACTTTGAACCATGCGGCAAGACCGGTACTGCACAGAACCGTGGTCACGACCACTCTGTGTTCATGGGTTTCGCACCGATGAACAATCCTCAGATAGCCATCGCAGTATATGTTGAGAACGGTGGCTGGGGAGCCGACTATGGCGTGCCTATTGGTGGACTCATGATGGAGCAATATATCAAAGGCAAGCTGTCGCCAGCTTCTGAGGCTCTTGCCGCACAGATGCAGGCACGAAGAATTGCCTATGGCTCAAGCAGCAGATAGAAATATCAGGGAGATGGGCGCTTCATCTTAAGCAACAGAAAGCGCCTCTCTTCTTCAACTTTTAATAACCCAAACTCGCTCGATTTGCGATATTTGAATAAGTAATATGGTTCAATCAGATAACAGACAACAAGGTGTGCTTCGTTCGCTCGACTGGTGGACGATAGGCATTTATCTGGCGCTTCTCACCTTTGGATGGATAAGTGTCTGTGGTGCCAGCTATACCTATGGCGACAATGATATTTTCAGTCTTGGTTCTCGTTCGGGAATGCAGATTATCTGGATAGGAACCTCCATCACGCGCGGTGTCATAATCTTGTTGCTCGATGACAGGGTCTACGACCCCTTCTCTTATGTCATCTATGCCGCCTTGGTACTGTTGCTCTTTGCCACCATCTTCAATCCGCATAGTATCAAGGGTTCCCGTTCGTGGCTTGTGCTTGGACCTTTGCGTCTGCAGCCAGCCGAGTTTGCCAAGTTTGCTACGGCTCTTGCCATTTCCAAGTTTATGTCGAGCTATGGCTTCAATATTCATCGCATGAAAGACTTCTTTGCTGCAGCCTTTATCATTATCCTTCCGATGATATGTATCGTGGGACAGCGCGAGACGGGTTCTGCACTTGTCTATTCTGCCTTCTTCCTTATGTTCTATCGTGAAGGAATGCCTGGCAGTATTCTCTTTACTGCCGTTGCCATGGTGGTTTACTTCGTGGTGGGTGTGAAGTACGAAAATGTGATGATGTGGGATGGACAAACGTCGGTAGGCGAGTTTGTTGTGCTCTTACTTGTGCAAATCTTCTCTACGGGCATGGTGAGCACCTATATCCACAATGGGCGGCAAACGGTACAGATGCTTCTCTATACAGTCGGCATCACTTTGGGATGTATGCTCTTCTCTGTTTACGTCATTCCTTTCGATGTGACCTATGTTCAGTTGATTGTAAGTTTCGTGCTCATTGGATTCCTGTTCTATCAGGGCTTATCCTCACGCATCAGAAACTATTATTTCATCGCCTTGTTTGCCTTAGGGTCCTTGGCTTTCTTCTATTCTGCCGACTATGTGCTCAACAATGTGATGGAGCCTCATCAGCGTGTGCGTATCAACGTACTTCTCGGACTGGAGGAAGACTTGGCTGGTGCGGGTTATAATGTGCACCAGAGTGAGATTGCGATAGGTTCTGGTGGTCTTCAGGGAAAGGGCTTCCTCAATGGTACACAGACCAAACTAAAGTTTGTGCCCGAGCAGGACACCGATTTTATCTTCTGTACCGTGGGTGAGGAGGAAGGATTCTTAGGATCGGCAGGAGTGCTGTTGCTGTTCTTGGCTTTGATTATCAGGCTGATTATTCTTGCCGAGCGGCAGCCCTTCAAGTTTGGGCGAGTATATGGTTACAGTGTACTCAGTATCTTCCTCTTTCACGTGTTTATTAATGTAGGTATGGTATTGGGACTCACTCCTGTTATCGGCATCCCGCTTCCGTTCTTCAGTTATGGTGGCTCGTCGCTCTGGGGCTTTACCATCCTTCTCTTAATCTACCTAAGAATCGATGCGGGAAGAAACCTCGTAAGAACCTAATCTACGATTCATCGACAAGAAAAATATATATAAACAACAAAAGCGACTTCGTCCTATGAAGTCGCTTTTGTTGTATGATTTTGTGGGTCTTTATCTTGCCATCCGATGTAACCCAAATTATGGCTACCCTATAGCCTCAAAAAATGAAGATACTTGCGATGGCTGTCGCAAGTACTTACGTTGGTCATTGAAAGTACTTACGTTGGTCATCGCAAGTACTTGCGTTTTTTTACCCATTTATTCTCCTATGCGATTCATCTTGATTCCGATGTCGCTGATGCCCGGAAGAATCTCACGCTTCATGTTATGCTTGACGGTGATATGGATGGAGTCGCCGGAAGCAAAGCGATAGGCATTGATGGGAAAATTGTATTGGTAATAACTGATACCTTGTCCCTTGGTAGCTCCACTCTTGTCTATCAGGTCGCATTGTATGGTATCCGATTTTTCTGTTTTCTCCATACCCTGAAGTTTGCTTTTGGGGAAGATACTCTGATTTACGATAAGTGTAAGACCCATGAAGGGGTAGACTCCTGTCACCCTGAGCCCTAATTGTTGCTCGTATGTGCCAGAAGTCTTCAGAGGTGGTATGTCGAACGACAGTATGTCGTTCTTCTCCCAACCGGCAATAGGGGTGTGCTCGTATTTGTCGTACACCAGCGTGTCGCTGCACGAGTGGAAGAGCATTACAGCCCCCATGATTATCCATATGGTATAAGCCCAGCGCTTCATCTTTTCTTTCTCGAAAGTTATAGCTTCTGTGGCTCATGTTGTAAGCCACAGAATGCTTCATCAGTTATTCATTGTTGGGAGCCTTGTTTTCTCCGCTCTTGTTTCCATTGCCCTTATTGGCTTCGCCTTTGTTTCCTTCTCCTTTGTTGGCTACGGCCTTGTTGGTTTCTGCTTTATTGGCCTCTCCCTTATTGTTTTCTCCCTGTTGTGGGCGAGGACGGTTGTTGTTGCGTCTGCGGTTGTTTTGCTGACGGTTTGGACGGTTGTCTCCTTGCTGTCTGTTTTCGTCTTGACGGTTTTCTCCCTGCTGTTTGTTTTCTGCGCGGTTGTCTGCTTGATGGCGGGTGTCACCTTGTGCATTACGCTTACGGTTGTTCTGTCGATTGTTGTTCTTCTTTTTCTTCTTCGCCTTGTCAAAACGGCTCAAGTCAGCTTCTGCCAAGAGGTCGCTGGACTTAGGAGCAGGTTTTGCCTTACCATTCTCGATGAGGCTCAGAGGCTTCTCGCCTGCCTTGTTCATCTTGATGATTTCCCAAGCACGTTCTGCGCTGATGGTCTCCAGATTGGAAGCCAAGTTCTTGTCGGTAGAATAGGTGATAAGACCTGCCAGAATGTCAACCTTGAACTGATGGTATTCTCCATCGGCAGTCTGCAGAAGAGCATCCTTAGGAGGCAGCTTTTTGCTTGCTTCCACATAGTTGTCAACCTCGTAGTTAAGGCAGCATTTCAGTTTGGCACACATACCTGCCAACTTCTGTGGGTTGAGCGAGATGTCCTGGAAACGTGCGGCATTGGTGCCTACGCTGACAAAGTTCTTCATCCAGGTAGCGCAGCAGAGTTCTCGCCCGCAAGGTCCTGTTCCGCCTATGCGTCCGGCTTCCTGTCGCGCACCAATCTGTTTCATCTCTATACGTACATGGAAAGTATCCGCCAACACCTTGATCAGCTGTCGGAAGTCTACACGTTCGTCGGCGATGTAATAGAAGATAGCCTTGTTGCCGTCACCCTGATACTCCACATCGCCAATCTTCATCTTCAGTCCCAAGTCTTTGGCTATCTGTCGGCTTTGAATCATGGTTCCGTGCTCACGGCTCTTTGCCTCGTCCCATTTCTCGAAGTCCACGGGCTTGGCTATGCGGTAGATACGCTTGATGTCGTCGGCAGAACGTAGGTTGGCTTTCTTGATTTGAAGTTTCACCAGTCTTCCTGTCAGTGTCACCACGCCAATATCGTGTCCAGGATTGGCCTCTACGGCTACAACGTCGCCCTTCTTCAAGTCCAGGTTGTTCACGTTGTGGTAGTAACCCTTTCGTGTGTTCTTGAATTGCACCTCCACGAGGTCTGTGCTCTCGGCATTGCCAGGTACGTCGGCAAGCCAGTCGTATGTGTTCAACTGTCGGTCTTGTCGGCCTACTGCACATCTGCAGAGTCCTCGGTCGCAACCATTGAACATTCTGAATTTCATATTCTTGTAATCCACGATGATCTAATTATTATAATGTATATAGTTTATGTTTGTATATATTGGTAAGGCTTGCGCCTTTTGTTGCTTTTTTGTTTTACTTCCTCTTATTTTCTGATGAGCATAACGATGACGTTCAGTACCATGTCGAAGAAGATAATCTTGGCATTGGCATTCTGGTTGATCATCGCCTTGCATTCATCGAAAAGGTGGAAAATATCGATAATGTTGGCCTCGTTGATGAAGCGGGCGAAGTTCTTGGCGAAGTTTTCCTCTTCCTGTGTCATATAGACGAGTTCTTCCTGATGGAAGTTGTACATAAAACTCTCTCTGAGCATGTGGGTGAAGTAGTCGAGCATGCGCTTCTGCTTTTCGCGGTTGAATGCCGCCACGATGTCGCACCATTTCTTCAGGTCGTGTATCTTGCGCATATACGCCAGTCGCATCAGCATGATAAAGAGGTCGAGGAACTGCTGGTTTTCGTTTCCTGCATTGAGTTCCTCCAGCGCCTTGTTCCAGTTGCCATTGGCAATTCTTGCCATGCGGTGTGCTGTGTCCCTGTCGAGTCCCCGTCGCTCAATGAGTGCCTGCTCAAGTTCCTGAGTAGCTATCTTCTTGAAGTCGATACGCTGCGTACGGCTTCTGATGGTTTCGAGCAACAGCTCGGGCTGTTCGCTTACCAGGAGGAAAAGGGTTTGTCTTGGTGGTTCCTCCAAGAGCTTCAGCATCTTGTTGGCGCATTGTATGTTCATGCGCTCGGGCAACCAGATCAGGCTGATTTTATAACCTCCTTGGCTCGACATCAAGCTTATGTTGTGGCTGATGGCTTCGCTCTCTTCCACCGTGATGATGGCTTGCTTGTTGCCGTCTTTCTCGCTGCTTGTCTTGCCCATTCGGCTTATCCAGTCGTTGATTTGCGGATAGGAAGCCTCGCTGAGCAACATCTCCCGCCATTCCTTGACGAAGTCGAGACTCACGGGTGAATGGTCGCCCATGCTGGCAAGTTTAATAGTAGGATAGGTGAAATGCAGGTCGGGATGTTCCCATTTGCGAAGCATGGAGGTGGCACGTCTGGTCTGCGGAGAGTCGTCTTCAGCATCCTCCTCTCTTTCTCCCAACAGATAGCTGGCAAAGGCAAGTGCCATGGCCAACTTGCCGCAGCCTTCTGGACCGCAGAAGAGCAGGGCATGGGGCACACGATGTTCTGCCACCATCTGCATCAGACGGTTTTTCACGTCCTGCTGTCCTATCACTTCGCTGAATTTCATCTATATTTTTTTTATGGTTGTTTACTTAAAACAGGATTTTAGCTATCTGCTTTACGCTTTCTACAGCCGATACGGTGAAGAAATGTACATGACTGTAGCCATGCTCGAAGAGGTCTTTCACCTGAGTGGTTGTCCACTCTATGCCGAGTGTCTTTGCATCATCGTCGGTCTTGCACTTCAGCACCTCCTGTGCCAGTTCTTCCGGTATGTCGCAGTGGAAGGTCTTGGGCACCATGGTAAGTTGTGAGAGTTTGGCGAAGGGCTTGATGGCTGGGATGATAGGCATCGTAATTCCCATTTTGCGGGCTCTCTCCACGAAGTCGTAGAACTTCTGGTTGTCGTAGAAGAGCTGGGTTACGGCATAGGATGCACCGAGGTCTTGTTTCTCTTTCAGGTGCTGGAGGTCTTGCTCCAAGTTGGGTGCCTCCTCATGCTTCTCTGGGTAGCATGCTACTCCACAGTAGAATTTCTCGCCAGGGTGCTTGATGGGGGTTCCGTCCATGAAGAATCCCTCGTTGAACTGGCTGATTTGTTTCAGAAGGTCAGTGGCATGGGCGTGTCCATTAAGGGTAGGGGTGAACTGTCGGTCTTCTTTGGCTTTGTCGCCACGTAGCACGAGCACATTGGATATTCCCAAGAACTGGAGGTCGAGCAACTCATACTCGATGTCTTCCTTAGAAGCTCCGCTGCAGATGATATGAGGGATTACAGGAATATCGTACTTGTTCTGTATGGCTCCCGCAATGGCGATGGTACCAGGACGTCTACGCACACGCTGACGGGTCAGCAGACCGTTCTCGAGTTCCTTGTATACGTACTCGCTGTGGTGCGTCGTGATGTTGATGAAGCGTGGGTCAAACTCCTTCAAACTGTCGATGGTGCGGAACAGAGCTGCTGTTCCGTTGCCCTTGAGTGGGGGCAGTACCTCGAAGGAGAATCCTCTCTTTTGTCCTTCCTTATTTAGAAAATCTGCTATGTTCATGTTGTGTAAAGTCTAATTTGGTTGCAAATTTACGAAAAAAGTTGGGGAAAAAGGCAGATTATACGTAATATTTATTGAGAAAATGTGTATTAATAGAGTAATAATGTCACAAAACCTAATAAAAAATGGAACAAAATCAAAAGGGCTCTAAAGCCTATCTTATCTCAATCGTGATGGTCGCCGTTCTCGGTGGCTTGCTTTTCGGTTACGATACCGCCGTGATATCGGGAGCCGAGAAGGGTTTGCAGGCATTCTTTAAGGGTGCTAATGATTTCGAATACTCCGATTTTATGCACGGATTCACTTCTTCAAGTGCATTGATAGGATGTATCATTGGTAGTTCATTGTCTGGACTCTTTGCCAGCAATTTCGGTCGTAAGCGTTCGCTTATTTTTGCGGGCATTTGCTTCTTCCTCTCTGCCTGGGGATCAATGGAGCCTGAAAGCTATATCCTTCCTCAGGGACAAGCCGACTGGACCTTGCTCGTAGTGTTTAACTTCTATCGTGTGCTCGGTGGTATCGGCGTGGGAATGGCTTCTGCCATCTGTCCTATGTATATTGGTGAAATCGCACCAAGTAATGTGCGCGGTATGTTGGTTAGTTGGAACCAGTTTGCCATTATCTTCGGTCAGTTGGTGGTTTACTTCGTCAACTTCCTGATTATGGGTTCTCATGCCAATCCTATATACGATGCGGCCGGTGCCATAGCCAATATGGTGGATGCTCAGTGGACTATCGAGACTGGTTGGCGTTATATGTTTGGTAGTGAGATGGTGCCTGCAGGCTTGTTTACTTTCCTTATCTGTTTCGTGCCAGAGACTCCCCGTTATCTTGTCATGGTGGGTCAGGACGATAAGGCCTTCGGAATCCTCTCCAAGATCAACGGTTCGGAGAAAGCCCGCGAGATTATCCACGATATCAAGAATACTGTAACTGTGAAAACCGAGAAGCTTTTCTCTTATGGTTTCATGTGCATCTTCGTAGGTGTTATGCTTTCTGTATTCCAGCAGGCTGTAGGTATCAATGCGGTGCTTTACTATGCTCCTCGTATCTTCCAGGATATGGGTATGGGCAATCCTATGGTTCAGACGGTTATCATGGGTGTAGTCAACATATCGTTCACACTTGTGGCAGTCTTCACTGTAGAGAAGTTGGGACGCAAGCCTCTGCTCATTTTTGGCTCTATAGGAATGGCTGTAGGTGCGCTTGGCGTGGCTCTTACCTTTGGTAATGCTGCCTTGAGTACAGTCACCATGATTAGTATTATGGTGTATAGTGCCAGCTTCATGTTCTCATGGGGTCCAATCGCTTGGGTTCTTATTGCCGAGCTCTTCCCCAATACTATCCGTGGTGCTGCAGTGGCTATTGCCGTTGCCTTCCAGTGGATATTCAACTTCATCGTCAGCTCTACTTTCGTGCCTATGTTCAATATGCACCTTACTCCTGGCGACGATTTCGGTCATTGGTTCACCTATGGTCTCTATGGCGCCATCTGTATCCTTGCAGCTATCTTCGTATGGAAACTCGTTCCTGAGACAAAGGGAAAGACCCTCGAGGATATGAGCAAGCTCTGGCGTAAGGAGTAATCAACTCTTGTAATCTTTATTCCTCGATCAGATTGCTGGTCGAGGAACACATAAAAGAAGGGCGCATTCGACGATATTTGTCGGTGCGCCCTTTTCCGTTTCCGGAACGTTTAATCATTCAGAGAGTACTTCTTTTTCAGAAGAGTAATATCTTTTAGCCTTTTCCTCGTTTTCTTAGTTCTTCTTGTCGGTAGTAAACTGGAAAACTGGTGGGAAGTCTGTGCCGTTGAATCTGTTGGCTTTCAGCAGGTTTGTCTGTGTACCATCAACATAGATGTAAGCAGGTTGCATATAGAAGCAGAAATACTGTTTCTTAGTGCTGTTGTTGGTCTGATAGCCACCTACGCAATAGTTGTTGTAGAACTTCACGGTAACCTTCTTGTATTCCTTCTCTGATGTTACGATGTTGCCGAGCTCCAGGTCATAAGAGTTGGCGATGAATGTCTGTGTACTATACAGATAAGGTATGAGGTTTACCTTTATGTCAACCTTATCCATCTCTGCAATCTTTGCAGCCAACTTGTCGTCATCAATAAATTTACTCAGGATAGAAACTGGGAATTTGAAAGAAACAGAAGCATACAGGTTCTTGATGTTGCCATCTTTGTCCTTGTTGGTTTCTGAAGTGATTCTTGCAACTATGTCAGGAATGGTGTCGAGTACATCCTTGGTGTTCAGTTTGTTCTCGTTGTAGTAAACCATTCCGCCCACCTGTGAGTATCCGAGCATATTGATCATGGACTGCGGCTGATCCAGTGTTGGAG
>ERZ1023899.288-NODE-288-length-9796-cov-7.811210_pt1 | contig 9796 bp, 8 predicted proteins | sample MGYA00380400_ERZ1023899 | MGnify/ENA primary metagenome ERZ1023899 (study PRJEB33179, sample SAMN07448996) | human gut metagenome | biome: Human-gut; feature: Human associated habitat; material: Faeces | host: Homo sapiens | place: India: Bhopal | collected...
ATCCCATATATCTCATAAGGAATACCAGTCACGTCAATGTAAATGACGAAATGAGCGTCGCAAGCACAACAATACTTCCGCTAAGGACTTCATCATTATTCATATTCTTTGCCATTATGTAACAGGTTACCGTTGTAGGTGAGCCTAGCATAATAATTATTGCAACAAGAGCTTCTCGTCTGAATCCCATTTTAACCGCAACCGGTAAAAATATCAGAGGAAGAACTATAAGCTTGATAAAAACAGCCACAAGCGTCGGTCCTGTTTTGGCAATGGCCTTCTTCCCTTCAAAACCGGCGCCGACAACTATCAGTGCGATGGGGGTTGCGGTAGCAGCAACACTGTTTATCGCTTTTAACGGTATAGCCGGTATCTTAAGTCCGGTACATGCAACAATCATTCCGAGAAAAATACCTATTATAATAGGATTTTTCAGGACATTAATAAAAGATTTTTTAATTGCCTCTTTACCATTCTTATTATCCCTTGCCTCAACCGTAAGAATTATAACAGAATATATATTATATAGCGGTACCGCTGATACAATCATCAGTGGTCCCATCCCTGAACTTCCGTATATATTGTCAATAAATGCAATTCCAAGAATAGCCGCACTGCCGCGGACACTTCCCTGCGCAAACGCACCGACCATGCTCTTATCTCTTATAAAAATCCTCGCAAGAAGCCACACCATACCAAACATTACCGTTGTAACTATCATGCAGAAGAGAACAAACCTGATATCAAATTCGGAACGGATATCCGCTGTTCCTATCTGTTTAAAAAGCAATACCGGCAAAGCCACTTTAAATACATATCTGTCTGCTACCTCTGTAAACTCTTTAGTCAGAAATCCGACACGCATAAGTATATAGCCAAGGATAATTATCATAAAAACAGGTACAGTGGCTTCAAGGCTGAATATAAAACTGTCCATTATCCGTTATAACCGTTTGGGTGGTTTTTATGCCAATTCCATGCAGTTGATATAATTTCTTCAAGATCCGCGTGCTCAGGTTTCCATAAAAGCACCTGTCTTGCTTTATCGCTTGATGCAATAAGTCTCGCAGGGTCTCCGGCTCTTCTTTCGGCAATTCTGGCCGGTATCTCATGTCCTGTGACTTTTCGTGCCGTATCTATTACTTCCTTAACCGTAAATCCCACACCGTTACCGAGATTAAATATGTTGCTTTCATTGCCTTTCATCAGGTAATCAACAGCAAGTATATGTGCCTGTGCAAGGTCTGTTACATGAATATAATCTCTTATACAGGTTCCATCACTCGTATCATAATCATCACCAAATATGCTGATGTACTCACGTTGTCCCAGTGGCACCTGAAGAATCAAAGGAATAAGGTGTGTCTCAGGAGAATGTGCTTCTCCAATCTTTCCGCTTACGTGTGCACCACATGCATTAAAATATCTCAAAGAAACATACTTAAGTCCATGGGCACGATCTGTCCATTTAAACATCTTTTCCATGGCAAGCTTGGTCTCACCGTATGTATTGGTAGGTTCTGTTCTGTCTGTTTCAAGAATAGGAACTTTTTCAGGTTCTCCATAGGTAGCTGCCGTTGATGAAAATACTATCTTATCAAGGCCGTGGGCAACCATTGACTGTAAAAGAACCTTGGTACCGTTTACATTATTGTCATAATATTTGAGCGGATTAACCATGCTCTCGCCTACGAGTGAATTAGCGGCAAAATGAATAACCGCGTCTATCTTCTCCTTATCTAAAACGCTGTCAACAAATGCCCTGTCCCTGATATCGCCTTTGTAAAAACGTGCTTTTTCATGAACTGCTTCTATATGACCTGTTTCCAGATTATCTATAACTACTACATCCACACCCTTTTCAATAAGTGCGTACACCGTATGCGAGCCTATATACCCGGCTCCGCCTAAAACTAATATAGTCATTACGTTCCTCCTGAATTATAACATTCTTTTTCCAAATATTATAATTCAGGATTGAATCTTATGCAACCGCTATTATTCTTCTATTGTAATACCTGCAGTCTTGTATATAAATGTCACGCTGCCTTTTAAGTCATCTGACTTACCTAAGAACGATGTATAATCCTGACCTGATTTTACAACTTTTTTGATTGTGTCAACAGCATTCTGTAAATCATCACCCACAAGTTTTTCAAGTGGTTCTATTGCTTCACTGTTAAACTGTGCCATACCGTCTTTTAATGTAATGGCTCCGGCATTAAGTTTCTCAATGGCATCCGCAAGTGTTGCGGCGCTGTCATTAAGGGTTCCTGTTCCGTCTGCAACCTGTGCGGCACCGCTCTTAAGTGCATCATTGTTAGATGTAAGTGTTCCGAGACCGTTTACAAGAGTTTCTGTTCCGTCTTTAAGTGTTTTGCTTCCTGTCTGAAGTTTGTAAATTGCCGAACAGATAGTTTCTGTATTGCCTGTTCTTGTTGCATTGGTATTGTCATTCATTGAACCGATACCTGTGGATAACTGATTAACACCTGTCTGCACCTGGCTTAGGGCTGTATACACACCGCCGTTGCTTGCTGCTGACATAAGCATTGCAATTTCCTGCTGGTATACCTGTCCGAGATTTGTTACGGATGAACCGTCAACGCCTCTAAGTTTCATCTGTGAAACATACTCATCAGCCCTTGTAAATAACGCTTTTGCACTTATGTAAATTGTGTAATCTGACATATATTTTGTAAGTAGTTTTGAAACTTTTTCCTCTGTAAGTCCCGAACTCATTTCTGAGTAAGGAACTACTGACATATCGCTCACACCATAAGCTGCACCTGCTGACTTAATAGTGTTATTCAATGCCGCAAATGCTTTATCATATGTTCCTGCTAATGTAAGAACGGATGTAACTTTTCCTCCGTAAGTGTTTACATTGGCGTCAACAGTATTTTTCATCTGTGTAATTCCCGGAACTACCTTTGTATTTATTGCAGAGGCAAGACTGTCAAGACCTGTTGCAAGGTCTGATGCTCCACTATTAAGCTGTGACGCACCTGCCGATACTGTATTTACGCCGTCAATATAAGCATACATTCCGTCTCTTAATGAAAGCGCACCTGTGTTTAACCTGGTAATTCCGTCTGTAAGGGCAGGAACAGCATCCTTTAACTGTGAGGTTCCGTCTGCAAGAGCTGCTGAACCATCCACAAGCTGTCCGGCAGCACTTCCAAGCTTATCTGTAAGAGCTTTTATACTGTCAATGGAAATGTCATCTACATTCACATCTGAAAGGAAATTAGATGTTGCCACAGACATCGTCATATCAAGCGAGAATTTATTTACATCTGCTGTTACTTCAAAATACTCAGGAAGCTCTATTCCTTTAAGGTTAAGCATATCTGCAAGACCAGGCATTGCAAGTCCGACAGCAATAATTGAATCACCGTTTCTGGTAAGTTTACCGTTTGTAATCTCTACATTTGAGAATACGTCGGCAGGAAGTACCATTCCCGTAATCATTGTAAAAGGAACATCTTTTGTATTATTTGTGTAATCAAATCTCATTGTTACTTTGCCGCTCTTTCCCGCAAGTTCTTCAGGTGTAACTTCATTTCCGTCAAGAGTGTATGTAACTTTCATGGAAACCGGTACTTCGCCATCAGATTCAGTCCTATTAAGGGTTTCCTTTCCTTTGTCATCAGTTACTTTTTCATTAACGATTATATGGTCCTTATTTCCGTTAGCATCCCCGAACACATATACTGTTTCCTGTCTTGTATTGATTGGAAGTGTACTTTTTGACGATAATTCTTTTTCTATGGATGTCTGGACCATATTGTCCTGACTGTACGCACTCTGTTTTACTTCTTCGTTTGTACTGCCTGTTCCCGCTCCGCATGCAACAAGGTTAGCTGCAACAAGAACACTGCACATTAATATTGAACAACGTTTTAAAAATTTCTTCTTTACCATAACTATCTCTCCTTACATAACTGCTTCTTTTTTATTTTTCTTAGATTTAAAACCAATACTTGTATTTATAATGAGTTTATCAAACAATACAAATAATGATGGAAGTATAAATATTACAACTAACATACTGATGATTGCGCCTCGTGCCATGAGTATACATAATGATGAAATCATATCAACGCTGGCAATCATACCTACACCAAAGGTTGCTGCGAAAAATCCGAGGGCACTTACGATAATTGACGGAATAGATGTTCCAAGTGCAATCGATATGGCCTCTTTCTTGCTTTCGCCTGCGGCTCTTTCTCTTTTGTATCTCGTTGTCATAAGAATTGCATAGTCGACCGTTGCACCAAGCTGTATGGTTCCGATGACTACCGATGAAATAAACGGTATTGATGTTCCTGTAAAATAAGGAATACCCATATTTACAAATATCGCAAATTCAATTGCCGCAACAAGGATAACAGGTAATGATATTGATTTTAGTACAAAGAATATAATTACGAATATTGCTGCAATTGATACAATACTTACTGTCTTAAAGTCTTTATCTGTAATTGTAATAAGGTCTTTTGTACATGGTGCTTCACCGATTACCATTGATTTTGCATCATATTTTTTAGCAATTTCATCAACTTTATCTATCTGGTCGTTGATTTCATCAGATGCAATGGCATAATTGGTTGATATCATCATTATCTGATATTCGTTTCCCTTTAACTCTGAAACAAGGGAATCCGGAAGCATTTCCGTAGGCAGTTCTGCACCAACTACGGAATCAAGGCTCATTGCCGTTGATATACCGTCAAGTTCTTTTATCTCATCTATCATTGCAATAGAGTCATCTTTTGAAAGATTGGTGTCTGCAAGAATCATATATATTGAATTGGTCTTATCAAAATTTTCCGCAAGTAATTTATTAGCCTGTGAGCAATTAAGTTTATCAGGTAATGTATCAGATAAATCATAATATACTTTTGTATGGTTGTAGCCGTAAATTGCCGGATATAAAAGTCCCAGGAAGACAATGAGGAATAACCATGAATGTTTTACTATCCATCTTGCCGGCTTATCAAAATTAGGCATAATTTCTTTATGCATTGTCTTCTCAAGTGCTTTATCGAATGTAAGTATAAGTGAAGGAAGAATTGTTACGCATCCGATTACTCCGAATATAACACCCTTTGCCATTACTATACCAAGGTCAAGTCCAAGGGTAAAACTCATAAAGCAAAGTGCTATAAATCCTGCTACTGTTGTGATTGATGAACCTACAACAGAGGTAAGTGTATTTCCGATTGCAACTGCCATTGCCTCTTTATGGTCATCGGGATTCTTTTCTTTTTCTTCCTTATAGCTGTGCCACAGGAATATTGAATAGTCAAGTGTTACACCAAGCTGGAGCACCGCTGCAAGTGCTTTTGTTATGTACGATACTTCTCCGAGGAAAATATTCGTTCCTAAGTTATATACAATGGCCATTCCTATACTTACCATAAATAATACAGGTACAAGGAACGAATCCATAAATATTGCAAGAACCACACAAACAAGTAATACCGCTACAAGTACATATATAGGAGTTTCTTTTTCCGACATTGACTTGGTATCGGTAACTACCGCCGACATACCAGCTATGTAGCACTGTTTATCGGTTACATCCCTTAATTCTTCAATGGCATCCATCGTTTCTGTACTTGATGTTGTATCATCAAAGAATATTGCGAAAAGTGTCGCTCCCGAATCATCATTCTCAAAGTAAGACCTGAACTTATCAGGAAGAATTTCTGAAGGTACTCCGTCACCAACAATTCCATTGTATGAAATAACACTGGCTACATGGTCAACTTTTTCAACTTTTTTTACAAGCTCGGATACATTTTTCTTGTTCATTCCGTCAACCACAACCATTGCGTAGGCGCCCTTGCCGAAATCGTCAAGTAATATATCCTGACCCTTCATTGTATCAATATCACCCGGAAGGTAATATAAAATATCATAATTAACTTTAGTATTAAAGTATCCTATTGCTGCCGGAATTAAAAGCAGCACGCTAAGAATGAGAATCGGTATTCTTAGCTTTACGATAAGTTTTCCAAACTTTTTCATATAAATCCTCCTTAATTAAAAATATGTCCATTGGTCATTTTTTTATTTCTGTTGACATTATAGCACTAAAAATTGTATAGTCAATATAGAAAATGTCCAAAAGTCAGTTTTTTATAAATTTTTAATATTTTACACGGAGGATTTTTATAATGGGAAAGGTAGACGATAATAAGCAGCAGAAACTTAATGCTCTTTTAAATGCTGCCTATGATTTATTCACTACGCAAAGCGTGGAAAAAACGACAATAGCTGAAATTTCCAAGGCTGCCGACGTTGCCAAAGGAACTTTTTATCTGTATTTTAAAGACAAATACGAAATCAGGAACCGGCTCATATCACATGAATCCAGTAAACTTTTTAAAGATGCCGTAGCGGCTCTTGAAAAAAAATCATCAACTGTGAGTGAGGAACCTGCTTTTGAGGAAAAAATGATTTTTATTATCAATTACATTGTAGATGCCCTTGAGGACAACCACTCCCTCCTTACTTTTATATCCAAAAATTTAAGTTGGGGTGTGTTTAAGGAAGCCCTTACCACAAACGTAGCTTCCAATGATATTAATTTTAAAGACATTTACTACGAAATGCTTTCCACAAGCGGTCTTTCAATAGAAGAACCTGAAATTCTTCTTTTCCTTGTAGTGGAACTTGTGGGTTCAACCTGTTACAGTTCTATTCTATACAATGAACCGGCGAATATCGGAAGAATTAAACCGTACCTTTCAAGAACTGTACGGGCAATTATCAGGGAATACAGTAAATAAACAAAAAGAGGATGCCGCCTCAACGATTTTTAATCGTTAAAGTGACATCCTCATCTTATATATAGTATGCTATTATATTCTCTATACTTCTTCGTCAGAAGCATTGTTATAGGCTTCAAGGATCTTTCTCTGCAACATTCCTCTTGTGTCTGAATTAATCGGATGTGCTATATCCCTGTAGTCTCCATCACCCGTTTTTTTGCTAGGCATTGCTATAAACAATCCCTTATCTCCATCAATTACTTTAATATCATGTATTACAAACTCGTCATCTATTGTAATTGACACAACTGCTTTTAATTTACCTTCTTTTGCAATTTTTCTTACTCTGATATCCGTAATTTTCATATTCGTAACCCTTCCTTCCTAATGAACTACATTGGGAACCGCTCATTTTTCTCTATTGCAATTTTGATTTCTCCATTCTGACCGATATATTCTGTATTAGGTCTTATGGTATCTCTGCTCTCAATAATGCAATTTTCCAAATGACAATTATCACCAATATGAACATCATTAAGAATTATACAATTCTTAATATAAGTGTTACTTCCTACATATACCTTCTTAAATATAACGGAATCTTCCACTTTGCCGTTAAAAATACATCCGCTGGCAACTATGCAGTTCTTAACTTCCGAACCCGGATTATATTTTGCCGGTGCAAGATCTTCTGTCTTTGAATATATATCTGTTGAATCCTTAAAGAAATGCTTTCTTATATCTCTGTTAAGAAAATCCATATTGGTCTTGAAATATGACTCTACCGTTGATATATTGCTCCAATATGAATCAAGCCTGTAACCGTATATTTTCTTTACATTCATATATCTTATTACAATATCTTTAACAAAATCATATCTGTCCTCATCGTAAGCCTTCTGGATAAGTTCAATAAGAAGTCTTCTTCTGATTACATATATTCCTGTGGAAACCGTCTTGCCCGATGTCGCTATCGGTTTCTCTTCAAATTCCACAATTCTTCCGTCTTCATCGCACTTAACGACACCGAATCTGCGTGCATCTTCTGAATCATCAAGGTCTTTGATTACAACCGTAATATCAGCTTTCTTCTCAATATGATACTCAATAACCTTATTGTAATCCAGCTTGTATACGCCATCACCCGATGCAATAACAACATAAGGTTCATGGCTGTTTCTTAAGAAAGTAAGATTCTGATATAATGCATCTGCTGTTCCTCTGTACCATACACTGTTTTCATTAGTTATGGTTGGATTAAAAACAAAGAGTCCGCCCTGTTTTCTGCCAAAATCCCACCACTTTGAAGAACTCAGATGTTCATTAAGTGATCTCGCATTGTACTGGGTTATTACTGCAACTTTACCAATATGTGAATTACTCATATTACTGAGTGCAAAATCAATTGTCCTGTAACTTCCTGCAACCGGCATTGCAGCAATGGCTCTCTTATTGGATAATTCACGCATCATCTTGTTATTACCGCCGGCTAAAATAATACCTATTGCTCTCATCTTTCTTCACCTGCCTTAATGATGTATCCACCGCTTTCAAGGATTCCATCTTTATAATCTTCAAGAGTTGTCACTCCTGAGACAGCAGTATTTCTGCCAATTGTAATATTATCCGGAATAACTGTATTTTCACCGATTGTTGCTAAATCAGAATTATAAATCTTAGTATCCAGCTTACTTTCAGCCATATCACCAAATCCCACATGGCAGTTATTTCCGATTGTCACATTCTCTGCAACTATTGCTTTATTTATAACAGTTCCGTTTCCGACAGTCGTATTCTGCATAATTATGGAATCTGTAACTTCCGCACCTTCTTCTATTGTGACACCACTTCCGATTACTGAATTGCGGACAGTACCATAAATCTCACTTGCTTCACAGATTATGCTTCTCTCAACCTTGGCACTGCCTGATATGTACTGTGGAGGAATTGCATCCGCTCTTGTGTATACTTTCCATAATTCCTCATAGAGATTGAATTCAGGAACTATATCAATAAGCTCCATATTAGCTTCCCAATATGAGTTCAACGTTCCTACATCCTTCCAATATCCGTTATACTCATACGCAAAAAGCCTGTTGCCGTTTTCAAAGCAATAAGGAATAATATGCTTACCAAAATCGCAGCCCTTCTGGTCTCTCATCTTAATGAGAGCTTCTTTAAGGACTTTCCAGCTGAATATATATATACCCATTGATGCAAGGTTGCTTCTAGGATTAGCCGGTTTCTCCTCAAATTCTGTTATTCTGTTATTCTCATCTGTAATAAGTATACCGAATCTGCTTGCTTCCTCTAAAGGAACAGGCATTGCCGCAATAGTAACGTCCGCATTGCATGCCTTATGATAATCAAGCATTATCTCATAATCCATCTTGTAAATATGGTCACCCGATAAAATAAGTACATAGTCCGGATTATACATTTCCATATAATCAAGATTCTGATATATGGCATTAGCTGTACCTGTATACCATTCGCTGCTTGTACTTCTCTCGTATGGAGGAAGAACCGTAACGCCGCCGACATTTCTATCCAAATCCCAAGGAATACCTATCCCGATATGTGTATTAAGTCGTAACGGCTGATACTGTGTAAGAACGCCTACCGTATCAATCCCAGAGTTAATACAGTTGCTGAGTGGAAAATCAATAATTCTGTACTTACCGCCAAATGCTACTGCCGGCTTGGCAACCTTGGACGTAAGAACTCCGAGTCTGCTGCCTTGTCCGCCTGCTAACAACATGGCAATCATTTCTTTTTTCACCATACTAATCACCTCAAGTCTTATATTTTCTAGTCAAATTGTAAACATATTGTAACACAAACATTATATATTTTAAAGAGTATTTCATAATATTCATTAAATTTTGACATTTTTATTTTTTATTTTTAGTAATTTCTACTAACATAATACTTGTCTCCCGTTTTTTAATATATATTCATTTCCACGATAAAAAGAACCTCTTTATTTTTATTTACTTTTAATACCTTAC
>ERZ1023899.293-NODE-293-length-9751-cov-28.219884_pt1 | contig 9751 bp, 8 predicted proteins | sample MGYA00380400_ERZ1023899 | MGnify/ENA primary metagenome ERZ1023899 (study PRJEB33179, sample SAMN07448996) | human gut metagenome | biome: Human-gut; feature: Human associated habitat; material: Faeces | host: Homo sapiens | place: India: Bhopal | collected...
CACCTTTCTTTAACTGAACTACCTTGCCAAAGATGTCGTTGGAGAGCCATTCCAAAGTCTCTTTTGCTCTTGCTGAACCACTAACCACGTTACCTACAGTTGTGATAACCTTCTGCATACCCACCTTTCCGTAGTCAGATTCAAGCTGTGGCAACTCCTGAAAACCCAGAGCCACGCTAACCTTGTTGCTTCGGGCAGTACCGATAAGTCGATCAATCTTGTGAAAGTAGAGCGTAGGCAACTCGTCCACGATGATGCTGACAGGGATATTCTTACCTTGGCCAGTATTGACACGGGTGACGAGGCGGTTCAGAATCAAAGCATTCAACGCACCAATAATACTTTCCATCTCTGGGTCGTTGGCTATGAGTAGATATGAAGGATTCTTCGGATCTGACACCTTCAGGTCAAAATCATCACCATCCTTATGGAATATCCAATAAGACTCCTTTGTAGCCAATCGGGAGGTATAGACACGGAGTGTACCAATCATACCTTCCAACTGTTCCATAGCCTTATTCTTCATGGCAGTCTGGAAAGGACCGAGGAGAGGAGCAACCTCTGGATCTGTTTCCAAAACCTCAAAGATAGTCTGGTAATCGAGATTGAGGAAAGAAAGGATATGTGGCATGTCACTGTACTTGCCCAGCCAATACTCTGGTTCCACCTCTCTGCCGGTATGGTCAAAGACTCTGCCAGTAGGTTTCGGACGATGAGTCTTTGGTTCTGTTGTCATCTCTGCAATAAGAGGATTGCCGTTCTTGTCGTATGGCACCTTCTTGTAGTTGACAAAGAAATAGATACAAGCTGCCAGGAAGTTGACCGCTGATGTTTGGAAGAACTGGTCACTACCGCCACCACCTTCCTTCTTACCTTTCTGCAAAGACTCCAAAAGAGTTTCAGCCGTTTCACTGGCTGCAGCAAGGTTGCCGATGTATTTCTGCTGAATAGGATTCACACGTCTGGAGTATTCCACATCCACAAAGTTGATGATATTGAACTTGCATCCTTGTGGTACCTTCCCAGCTTTCTGGTTTATCTTATAGTGATAATACAGCTTCTGCGCAAGCGTAGGGAACTTGTAATCATAGACAACCATGGCAAAACCCTTGGCACTGTGCTGGCGGATGAACGGCTCGATGATGGAGAAAGTCTTACCGGAACCAGGAGTACCAACTACCCATGTTCCTCGGAAAGGATTCACGATATTCACCCAACCTTTGCGGAACTTGCCCTTGTAGTAATAGCGCATCGGGATATTTACACTATACTTGTTCTCCTGCAGTTCCTGACATTGCTCAAAAGACTCGTTCTCGAAGTTGAAACGGTCTTTGAGCAATCCTTCCTTCAGGAACTTGGAGATATTGTCAAGGGCAACATGGATGCAGATGGTACCAAGAATAGAGGCAGCCATGTAGAGCCAGATGTTCAGACTGATGGTATAGAACCTCATATCCATACGATGACCGAAAAGCCATATAGACAGTATGGTAACAAACAGTCCACCCACCAACGGATAGAACACCTGACGGCGAGCATCAAATTCCAAGTGTTTCTTGTTTCGGGTGCCAATGCAGGTGATACAGATAAGCACGATGGTAGCAAGTTTGCTCCATACAAGGTTGCCATCCAGATAGATGAACCACCTCTTTACACGGCTATGAATGTCACAAACAATGCCACCCCAATAGTCAAGCAACGCTGGGTCTATAGCATATTCAAAGAACTCCACTATCAATGATAAGTAGATCAGACAGCGGAATATCTTATACATGGTCTGTAATTCTTTTGTTTCCTCCATGAAACCTTATTCTTGTGTTATAGTGAATATTTAATGCTAATTATATAAAGTGATGATAGGACGGACTTTATGTGCTTGTATCTTTGGCGTTTCTTGAAGCGCTCCTGATGCTAACGAGTACAACCATGCTTTGGCTGTTTCCTGGCCATTCACCTCTGTCGAAGTCCAATACCAACACTCATCCGGATTGTCTGGAATCACATCGCCACCGCACTTGCGAATATACGTATTAACCACACTGCGTGCTTGATACAAGAGTTTGATCTGAGCAACGGAAGGGATGTAGGCACTCTGACCATATTGCCACATGTCAAAGACTGCTGAAGCTGCAGGAGAAGTGCCAGTGGAATACATGGCATGCGTATTTCCATTGCCATCGAATGCTGCAATATCAGCTGATGTGTTATGCTTCATTCCGAGAGAGTCTGAGTATGCAAACGGCTCAATGTCCTTTAGATAGACAGCATAGCCTGTGCCTTGTATGTCCTCGTTCTGATTCACATAGAACACTACGGCAATAGGGGTCTTGTTTTGTGACTTAACTTCCTCGAACCTTACCACCTTGCCATCCGTACAGAGGATGTCGCAGGTCTTCATTGCCGTATCAGGAAAGTCTCGATGCTCATCGCATGAGGCAAATGCTACTGCCATGAGAGTAGCACAAATGATATTTAGTATCTTCATTGTTGCTATTTCTTTAATGTGGGTATCTTGAATCCTATCACGATGCCTGTGCGAAACAAGTCTTCCCGTTTGGGAAGAGTGAGATCACATTTGGCTTGAATAAATAATCCCCATCCGTGCCGAAGGGCAAAGTTATGCTCGTAACCGACATGCAAGCCACCGACAAACTTGTCTGTGTCACTGCCAGCACTTGCGCCAATACGGAGGTTTCCGTAGTTGTTTCTTCCTCTTGCCACACAGGGTTTGTAGGCTGTGCCAATTCCCCATGTGCGGTAGTTGTTCCAAAATGACTCTGGACAGACGTGTCCGCATGATGCACATTCATCCCATTTGATGTAGCCGTTGATGAAGTACTCCCATGCGTTGTGGTAGCGTGTTTCATGTTCCCATGAGATTGTGGCATCCAAGCCTCTCTGATATAAGGCTCCTGCACCAACGGATATTCGGTCGCTATGGCTCTGGGCGAATGATGAGACTGAAACGCACAGTCCCATCATCAATGACAATATGTATTTCTTCATCGTCTTATTCCTCCATCATTAAATATGAATTGAATGAGTCGGCATACAGAACATCTTCGTAGTCTATATCCAGACTGATAGTTCTTCCGCTAATCTGCTTCTCTGAAATCTCAATAGTCAGCACCTTGTCGTTAGGGAATGTCATCTTTTTCAGGACGAGAACGTTTCTATAACCATATTTGAAGGTCTTGGACTGGTCAAGCACCATAGCTGGCGTAAGCTCAATCATCTGGGCATTAGTTGCCTTGGAAACCTTCTTGTCATTCAGTTTGATACGCATCTCATCAATGTCAAAGCGGATATTGGTACGGTTCTCAATGCTGAAATCAATGAAGAAGTATTCTCCAACAGAGTAGATGTTGTTCAACCTCATGGTCATTCTGTGCTGCTTGGTGCTCACGTTTCGTATTCTTGCCGGTGAGTTCCATATCTTTCGGGCATATCTGGTCATATCCTCAGTACTCATTGATACAGAAGGATTATGGTATGGAATCTTCTCAGAGGCAAGAATCTGTTTGTCTGTGACTGCTTCCTGCATTCGTGTAGTATATATCAGAGCATACTGGGTTCTGTAACGCTCGGTAACTATCGTCACTATAGCAAGGATGTCACCATCGGCATGTACGGCTGCACCTTCCTTGGGTTTCAGACGAATGGTATTGTTGATTGGCTGGTCGCCGACCACTGCATCCGTAGAAATATCAACGAAGCGGACTGGCTCAGAGGCGGTAATGACTGTTGTGACATTCTCATTGATGGTAAGCTGCTCCATTTCCTGATACGTCTGTTGTGCCATGGATGGGAGGGAGGCTAATGCGCATACTACCAATGCGCAGAATTTCTTGATAGTCTTCATAATCATATATGTCTTTATTATTTATCTTTCTGGTTTGAACGTGAATTGATGAGATACACAAAGGTTCCGTATTTCAGCTTGGCTGAGTTCTTCTTGATGGCTTTGCTAATGGCGTTGCTTGTCTTCTGAACGGCATTGGTAACGGCTTGTGCTCCCCAACTTGCCAGGTTGCCACCTCCAGTAGATGTGCTGTTGGTTAGGGTTGAAGTGTTGCTCAAAGCACCGCTACCAACATCTTTTGTGGTTTCTCGGAACTGGCTGCTTGGTACATATAAACCTTCAAGTCCGTCGGTATCATAGAGCGAAAGGTTTACCTTGACGATGTCATCATCTACCATGATACTCTTGACAGTGCCCTTGACACGCTGTGAACCGAAGCCGCTCATGGTGGCATAGATGTAGGAGCCTTTATGAATGACCGCTTCATTGATGACAATATCATCGAGCAGACGAAGTCGTACTCTTGATCCATCCACCGCCTTGATGTTCTCGTCTATGATAGCCTTGATAAGTCCAGCTTCCTTGTCATTGTCACACAGGGTGTTGAAGTAGTCGGAAGTAACCTTGACCTTCTTGACGACCTCATGAGGTTCATCATCGGTCTTCTTCTTTTCCGGAATTTCAACCTTTCCTTCCTTGGCATCGCCCGTTTTGGCAGTTACTTCGGCCTGCATGGATGGGGTAGAGACCTGCTGAGCCTGCATCCTTGCCTGGGCAATGGCTCGATTGAGTTCTTCCATCGCCTCCTGCTCACGCTGTTTGCCACGAGCTAAGCGATCATTTTCTGCAGAATTGTTGCCTTTGGCGATTTCCTGGCCTTTCTGTGCGCTCTCCTGTAGCTGCCTTTGCATCTCAGAGAGTTTCTCGGCTTCCTGGGCTTCCACCTGTTTACGTTCTTCATCTGAGTACTTTGTATCATACTCTTCCTTGGTATCTTCTTCATTGCGTTCAATGTTTCCTACTGCTGAATAATCGTCTATCTTACCGTATGATTTGAGCATACTCTCATACTTGTTACCAATACCGTCTCCCTTCATTTTGGCATCAGGCAGGTCTGGATTAAGATACTCGGTCGTAGTGAGACCATCAGGAACCTCTGCCTTCTCCGTATGAAAGAGGTCAATGACGAAGTAGCCGACAAACAACAGAGGAAAGTAAATGATAAGCGGTATCATATACTTGGGCTGTTTCCAGTTAATCTTTTTCAATGCGTCCATCGTTTTCTATCTTTTCGTTATTATTCTTTTGATTATCTCTATTCATGGCAGGATGCGTGGTGTAGGCATTTTCAACAGCTTTCCAGACTTTGCTGTGTCGCAGACGCAACATCTGCTCTTGCCTTTCCGTAGCACTTTGTCTTGACTGTTGATGACTATACACCACTACCATCCTGTAGATGTTCAGACCAAAACAGAAGATTATGAAACCAAATACAAGGTAGAGGAACAACCGTTTATGGTCATTAGCAAACAGTTGTACCTTGGCTGCAAGCACATCAAGCTTCATAGTCTTGGCAAACTTGCGTCCTGCCTTCACCTCAGTCTCATATCTCTGACGATATTGAGGATCGTCTTTGTCCGGCATCTTTTCACCGATAAACATTTTCTTCCATCCCATATCAATATGTCAGTTTGGTCTTTTGTTCTATATCCTTATTGAGAAGGGTTCTCCAGTTGGTGATGAGCAAACCATGTGGGTTGTTGTCAGTACGGGGAACACGCTTCAAATGACCTGCCGTCACAAGTTCTCTGGTAAGAATGCTTGTGCGTCGCTCAATACGCTGTCTGCCATAGTAGGTGAACTCCATCTTCTCCTTGTTGAACTTGATACTGTCACAGAAGATGCTGAACACGGCACTCGTACCCATGATGTTTGAGTAGAAGCCTTTCTCCTTCAACGTATTGTACTGCGCAAGACCCGTTTCATCGACCAGATACATGGCTTTATCCATTGTATATTTGATGTACTTGTCATCTGGCGCAAGAGTGAAGAAGTAATGGTGGAACATCTCCACATGGCTCTTTGCTTCCACATCGAGTGTTTCTTCCATGGTGCTGCGCTGAACGAGAATAGGAACATTGCCATCCAGCACATACACTTTCTGATGAGCATCCGAAACCATTTGCTTGGCTGTCCAAATGCTGGAGATACAGATGATGATGCAGCCCACAAGGAAGAGTGAACAGATAATCATCACCAACTTGATTTTGTTTTCGAGATTCTTTATTACCATACCTTATTATATATGTATTATTTGCTGTTTACATCACTTTGCTAATCATGCCCTGGGTTGAAATCTTGGCTTGCTGTGCCACACCTTCACCGAAGTTTCGGGTAGAGAATGCTGTATCTCCTTCAGGAATCATCCATGCAGCAAGGTCAGGAACGAGGTTCAGACATTTCAATGCCACAATGCTTGCTGCCATCAGATAACCGGCAGAGAAGAACGAGTTCTGCAGGTATGCTGCCATCGTCTGCTCACTTTCGGTAATGGCTGTAAGGTTCTCTACCTGAATACAGAGCACTATATCAAAGAGTAACAGGACATAAAAGCCCACGAAGTATAGCATTGCTCCATAGAAATGTACCGTGAGATAACGTATCAGCCACTTTGACCAGACTCCTTCCCATTTCGGCAAGAGAGAGAATGCCCATTGTATCGGACCGAATATCGTCAGCATACCCAGGAGTATCTGTTGGCAATAGATGGTAGCCCACCAACCTATGCGGAAAACTATTAGGGCTATGAGCATAATCACCTTGTCTATGCCTACCACTGCACCTGCTGTGAGTGATGTGAACCAGAGCTTCGAAGCATCAGTTTCCATGTTCGTCACTTCATCCACACCTGCCTGTTCCATGGTGGACTCTATCAGGTTTGGATCCGATGTGCCGGAATGGGCTACGTCAGCCTGTGCCTGTAATGAGTTATAAAGAGTGTCTCGTGTATAGATGAGTTCCTGGACTTCTTCAAACTTATCCTCAATCTGTGCAGACTCTGCTTCATACAAGTCGTGGGTGTATGAACCTATGCAGTTAGGGATATAGGAGAGAAAGTCAAGTACACACCAGCTGCTGCCGCTGTTTGTTATGCCGGTATCTGCAGGTGGGTACCACCAACAGAGAATGACACTGACCACAAGAGGCTTGAACAGCTTTATGATGTCTATCGGCTCATGCTTTACCATCATCTTGTAGGCCATACTGCCAGCTACGACTATCGAGAACAGCGCAGCCAGAGCCATACACATCTGCAATATCCACCAAAAAGGACCTTGTGAGCCTGTGAACGTGGCATCACAAAGGAACTCGTTTGTCTGGAATATCACATCATCAATCTCCTGTTCGAGGATCTTGATACCGAAATCGGAAAGGATGTTTGAATCTGCCATGTTTTATTGTCTTACTATGTTATTGTCTTCGGAGTCATCAGTTCCTGAGCCTCCAGAGTTATTTCCTATATTCTTTTTGCCTGCTTCACGCCATCTGCTGATTGCTGATGATGCGTGGCTGGCTACATTGTTTCTTCTTTCAAGTCGTGCAGCAAGCAAGGAGGAGGTCTTTCTCTTGTTGCTTAGTTGGACTAAAAAGGAGATAAGTGTCTCATTCTGCTTGGTAATGTCATCATAGATGGCAAGATACTGCTGTTTGCGCTGGGCATTGGGCATATAGGCATCCTGCATCTCCTTGATGGCTGTCTTGTACATCTTGTAGTATTCTGTCCATCGTGTCTTGTCTGAAACAGAGCCACCTGCGCTTACTATTCGGTCAATATTCGCCTGAAAGTCCGAGAGCTTGGAGTTGATCTTGTTTCCTTCTGCAAGCCAGGCAATGTCAATCTGCCGGTCTGCAATGTTGAGTGCTTCTATTTCTGCTCGTTGGGTAAGAGATGCTTTGATACTGTCAGCAACATCCACCTGCTGATATGCAGAGACTCCTGCCATGGTTCTGAAAAACTGCTTGTTCTTTTTTGCTGCAGTCTTCTGATAGCTGTTGTGTAAGGCATCATAATAGAATGCAGGAGTGAGACCGCCAGAACCAATCTCCTGAACCGTAATCTGGTTCATCTTGGCTGCATCATGGTTGTAACTCACATAGCCTTGGGCTGATGCGTTAAAGCATAACGTCAAGCCACATAGACAAAGTGCTGTCCGTGAAGAGATTAAATGTTTCATATTCATTGAATTTTTATTTATTATCCTAATAGCCTAAATATCCTGCGCCTCTCCATCTGCCAAAGGCATCGCTTATGATTTCCTCCTTGCTCTTGGCACGGTACACCTGCTTTTTCCAATAGCCTATTCTCACTTGGATATATCTCCATGTTTCGAAGTATGCCTTGTTGAGATGCTTGTTGATATTGTCGAGCGAGTTGTTGATGCTCGTAATGATGAGAAGCAAATCTGACGTTGAACATGCCGCAGCTCCAGTAGCATATAGCAGCAAATCACTGACTGACCTATAGAGATTGTCGCCTTCATCTGCAATCTTAGCCAAAGCCTTGGTGTTGATGGTGATAATCAGCGTATCGGTACTCATGATGTTTCCTCTTTCCAGGCATTTCTTCCTGAAATCATTGAGCATCTTTCTATAGTCACCGACTTTGTCACTCACATTCTCATAGGTGCTGTACACATTGAGACTGGTACGGAGTGACTGATACAGAATGTCAATCACATCAAATGCCCTGGTGTACTTATCCAGTTCCTTGTTGATGTCCCTGAATCCAATGTTGGCATCGCCGCTGTAGTCATGCAGCAGTTTATTGCTTGCCTCCAAGGTGGAACGCACAAGCAGCAGACTGCGCTGTTGCTTGTGATCTTTGATATAGGCCTCGATAGAAACTGCATCAAAGCCTACCTGAGCCTTTGCTGCTGAAGTCAAAAGAGTCAACAGACAAATGAGTATTGTCAGTATCTTGCTATTCACTGTTGTCTTCTTCATCGTCTTCATATTTTCCGTTATAACTATCTGAATGTCCACTATCGGCTGCATGTCGCAACCATCGTTTCCTGCATTGTTCAATGAGAGTCTGTCTTCTGCCTTGCTCGTCATTCAGTGGGGGAGCGACACTCCTTAAAATGTCTATGATGGAATGCTTGTAGTGCATCATCTTCTCCAATGACACCAAATCGGCAAATATCTTGGTGAGACGGCTGTCTATCTGACGTGCAATCTCCAGGCGGTCACTTGACCAGAGCAAATGATAGGTATCATCCGTATTGTCTGATTCCACAGGATTGTTCTTTGCATATTCTACCGTTGGATCGCAGTCTGGATAGTCACGGGCAATCTCTGCAAGTTTAGCATTTACTTCGGCAGCTTTCTCCTCATCGGTCTTAGCCGGGTCGAGGTTTACTACAGCTACCACTTGCGTATCGCTATATTCCGTGGTCAGAGTCCATGAAATTTGCACAATGGCACGGTGTATCTTGATGCCCATGAAATACTTGGGCTTTCTTGCTATCGAGACTGTTGCCTTGAAAGTGATGACACCATTGATATTAGGCATGGAAGCAGTACGAACGAAAGTATTACCTTCCCAAGCCCCCGAACCATTCCAACTGAGATTATAGGCAGTCTTGCAATCCTGCATGATGGCAGGTATGCGGTAATAATCATCTGTCACGGCATTCTCACCATCAATGGCCTCTTGCTTTGCCTTTTGGTACTGGGCAAGTTCTGTTTCGGCAGTGCTTTTATCAGACTTCAATGCTGTGATGCGGTCTTTGTTGGCATTGTACTGTTTACGATACCTCGCAGCATCATTTACATTTGAATTCTTGATTTTTCTCAGAAGTTCCGAATTTTCTGCCTCCAAGTTTGTGATTTCTGACTGGAGAGAAGCTATTTTCCTCTCTGTCTCCGCAATCTTGGAATCAATCTCTG
>ERZ1023899.298-NODE-298-length-9693-cov-9.487342_pt1 | contig 9693 bp, 8 predicted proteins | sample MGYA00380400_ERZ1023899 | MGnify/ENA primary metagenome ERZ1023899 (study PRJEB33179, sample SAMN07448996) | human gut metagenome | biome: Human-gut; feature: Human associated habitat; material: Faeces | host: Homo sapiens | place: India: Bhopal | collected...
TTGATTGAGTGTTTCGCCTTCCTCGGAGTTTTTTATGCTACAGGTTTTTGACTTGGGCAGGTGTTTTACTTTCTCTGGCTTTGGACTTGCCCCGGTTTTGGACTTGATTCCAATATTCTTTGAAATCAATGAGTTATGAGGAAATGAGTTATGAGGAAAAGAAAAACGGGCAAACCGTCATTTATGATGATTTGTCCGCTTTGGCTCCTCAAGTAGGACTTGAACCTACGACCCCCTGATTAACAGTCAGGTGCTCTAACCAACTGAGCTATTGAGGAATTTTGTCAACCTTTTCGGTTGTTTGTTCCTTTCGGGAGTGCAAAGGTACAACAAAAATTGATTAGTGCAAATTTTTTTGTAGTTTTTTTTGTGTACCTTTGTGTGAATTTCTCGGAGGAGGAAAAATGGACATAGACTTGTTTTCAGATATGCTCAAGGGGCTAATCCTTGACAATGATGAGGTTACGTTGCCTGGCTTGGGGACTTTCGTCTCCGAGGTGATGCCCTCTACTTTTTCTGACAAAGGGTACACCATCAATCCTCCTTACCGAAAACTGTCGTTCAGGCAGCGCGGATCAGGAAACGAGGAGATGATGGCGGAGTTCTATGCCAAGATCAACGGGACGGATCTTGAGACTTCAAAGAGAATCCTTGGGGAGTTTATCGCCGGGCTGAGGACAACGCTGCAGGCAAAGAAGGTCGTGATATTCCCCGGGCTCGGCCGGTTGAGGGCGACTAAGGAGAACACGTTCTTTTTTATCGCTGACGAGGATTTGGACATCTATCCTTATGGGGTAGGGCTGGTGCCGGTGTCTTTGAAGACTCACGAGGAGACTCCGGACGAGGGGGCGCAGAGTGTAGCGGCGCTTAGGGAGCGGGTGGCGGATCCGGTTCCCATCAGAGAGCCGATTGCACCGGTCGCTTTGACAGGCTCTGTGACCGAGGAAACAGACACTCCGACCGATGAATCTGACACCGGAGCCGAAAATGAGAAAGAAGATGAGAAAGAAAGAGAGGAGGAGACAGGTCACAAGACGAGAAACCGTGCTTGGAAAGTGGTTCTAATCGTGGCGGCCAGCCTCATCGGTTTGGCGCTGGTGGCTCTCGGAATATTCATACTCCTCGCCCACTTCGCTCCGGATTTCATTGACTCGATCCTCTACACCCCTGAGGAACTGAGGATTATAAATCATTAGGACTATGGAAAAGATCAACGTTTCAGACAATAGGTTCAGTACTAACATAACGATCCCGTGCTACGACACGGACGCATCGTTCCGCCTGAAGCCGGCCGCGTTTATGGATCACGCCCAGGAAATGGCGTATCTGGCGGCCCAGGCGCTTCATTTCGGCTATGACGACCTTCAGAGGCATCACACGGCCTGGGTTCTGTCACGGATGCGGATGGATTTTCTGAACCCTCCGAAATGGACGGACGAGACGACCCTCTACACTTGGCACAAGGGACAGGACGGCCTGTTCTTCCTGCGTGACTTCGAGCTCCGAAGGAAGGGCGACACGGACTTCGCCGACAAATCAAAGGCGCAGGTGCTTTGCACCTCTTCGTGGATAGTGATGAATGTCGAGACCCGGCGGCTGGTGCGCAGCGATGAGGTTCTGAATATGGTCCCGGCGACCACCCAGTGCCCTGACAATGCGATCCAGATCCCTTGCGGCAAGGTCGTGATGCCTAAGAATATCCCCGCGGAGGAAGTCGGCTGCCACAAGGCGGCATATTCAGACATCGATGTGCTGGGGCACACCAACAATGCCCGCTACGTGGTCTGGGCTATGGACTGCATTGACTATGAAGAGGTCGCCGGCAACCCTGTCAGGAGCATAAGCATCAACTTCATCAAGGAGACGAAGCCTGGGGAGGTTGTCAGGATATTCAGAAGTGTTGAGGATATTGACGGACAAAAGAAATATTTCATAGAAGGTAAAATTGAAGACAAACCGTGCTTTTGCGCGCGGATAGATTTTTAATTAGATATGCGAGATTTGTTTTTAGGGGCTGGAATAGCCCATTCGATTCTAGTTTTCGCAGTCGTGATCGCGATCGGACTGTACCTTGGCAAATTCAAGATCAAAGGCATCTCCATCGGTTCCACGTGGATTCTGTTCGTGGCTATCCTGTTGAGTCATTTCGGCCTCAGGGTGGACGCGACCGTGATGAACTTTATGAAGGACTTCGGCCTGATCCTGTTCGTGTTCTCGATAGGCCTTCAGGTCGGCCCGGGATTCTTCCACTCCTTCAAGAAAGGCGGACTTCAGATGAATATCCTTGCGGTCGCCCTTGTCCTGTTGGCTGTGGCCGTCACCGTGGCGATCCATTTCATCACCGGCGAGGATCTCAAGACTATGGTCGGTGTGATGTCCGGAGCCGTGACCAACACCCCGGGACTCGGTGCCGCCCAGCAGACGATGGCGGATTCAATGCGCGCGGAGAACTATCTGGCGTCTGACATCACATCGGCGACCTCCGGGCTGGCTTCCGCCTACGCTGTGGCCTACCCGTTGGGAGTTCTGCTTGTGATCGCTCTGATGATGTTCTTCAAGGCGATATTCAAAGTTGATCTCAATAAGGAGAAGGAAGTCCTTGACAATGAGGATAATAATGAGGATGTGGCAAGGCGTATGCACTGCGAGGTCGAGAATCCCGCGGTCTTCGGAATGACAATCAAGGACGCCACCAAGGATCTGGGCAATTCCATCGTGATCTCCAGAATACTTCGCGACGGGCTCATGTCCGTTCCCGGGCCTGATACCGTTCTCCAGAAAGGAGACAAACTTCTGATCGTCACTTCTCAGAAGAATGTGGACTCGCTTAGGATCACCTTCGGAGAAGAGGTTCCGATGCACCTTCAGGACTGGGAGCAGCTGGATGCCAGGATGGTGAACAGGAAGATAACCGTCACCAAGACGAACCTTACGGGAGTGACCCTCAGAAGTCTCAATGTCAGAGCTAATTATGGGGTCAGTGTCACCAGAGTCATAAGATCCGGTGTCGGCCTTGTCGCAAGACCTAACCTCATCCTCCAGATGGGCGATGTGTTGAGGGTTGTCGGTCCGGAGCTCGGAATAGAGGAGGTAGCCAATCTTGTTGGTAACCAGACTTCGACTTTGAACCACCCGAACCTTATCCCGATCTTCTTTGGAATCGCTCTTGGTGTGATATTCGGTTCAATTCCTATCGCCATCCCAGGCATTCCTCAGCCTATAAAGCTGGGACTTGCCGGAGGCCCGCTCATCATCGCGATCCTGCTTGGCTACTTCGGCCCTAAGTGGAAGATCACGACCTACACGACCCAAAGCGCCAACCTGATGGTCAGGGAGATAGGAATATCCTTCTTTATGGCGGCCGTCGGTTTGGGAGCCGGACAGAACTTCGTAAGTTCGATCCTGGACGGAGGTTACTGGTGGATCCTTTACGGAGCGCTCATCACCTTCATCCCTGTCTGCACGATCGGCCTCATCGCAAGATATGTCTGCAAGCTGAACTTCTACCAGATCTGCGGTCTGATCTCCGGTGGTACCACCGATCCCGCCGTCCTGGCGTTCACCCAGGGGGCTTACGGAACGGATTATCCTTCAGTGAACTACGCCACCGTCTATCCTCTGTCGATGTTTATGAGGGTGCTTGTGGCCCAGTTGCTGATCCTTTTGGCGATAGCTTGACGTTATGTTTGACTTGATCTACCCGGTTTCTCCGGCTCCGGTTATGCCTTTGCCATCGGCCGACAATCCCGGTGACCGTCCACGTCCTACGGGCGAGATGGTCCCGGTCGTGGAGGAGAACGGCCTTGTCATCGGACAGGCCACCAGGCAGTCCGTGCACGATGGCTCGAAGCTGATGCATCCGGTGATCCATCTTCACATCATCAACCGGGAGGGGTGTCTGTATATTCAGAAACGCTCGATGAAGAAGGATCTTCTTCCGGGGCGTTGGGACACGGCCGTCGGCGGTCACGTCGATTACGGCGAGACGCTTGAAGAGGCGCTCTACCGCGAGGCCTCTGAGGAACTGGGATTCAGGGACTTCAATCCGATATTCCTGAAATCCTACATTTGGGAGTCGGCTCGCGAGAAGGAACTGGTCAGCGTCTTCGCCACCGTCGGCAACTTCACTTTGAAGCCTGACAATGACGAGGTCACCGAAGGACGCTACTGGAATATGTCCGAGATCGAGTCGAATCTGGCGCGGGGACTGTTCACTCCGAATTTTGAGCAGGAATTCAAATCAATCAAGGACACTTTACTGGCTTTGCTCTGATGGACAATAACATTGACAAATTCATAAAGGACCAGTTGTCGGTCTGGCCTCTTGCCGCCGAGAACTATCGTAACCTCAAGAAGGTGGAAACCAAACGGTTGGATGTCGGAGGACTGGAGATCATCGTCCAGCATAACCCTTGCCGCAAGATTTCTTCCGAGGCGGCCCTGGACCCTAAGTCTCTCAGCGAGAGGCCTTGCTTCCTCTGCCCTGAGAACCGCCCGGCGCAGCAGACCCACATTGAGTTCGAGGGGCGCAAGGGACGGAAATACCGCGTCACGCTGAACCCGTACCCGATCTTCCCGTCGCATCTCGTGATCTCAAGTTTCGAGCACACGCGGCAATCCATCTGGCACCGTTATCAAGACCTTCTTGACTTTGTCAGCGAGCACAATGAATATCTCGGGTTCTACAACGGCCCTGTGAGTGGGGCTTCAGCGCCTGACCATCAGCATTTCCAGGCTTGTCCGCAAGGACTGATGCCTCTTCAGAACAGGGTGGACGGATTGTTGGCGGCCGGCGATGTCAATACTCTGGAATATTTCACCAACGTCAAGGAAGCCAAGCTCTTCCATCTTAATGAATATGCCAACGGAGTCTTCGTCCTTTGCGGCGGCACGGCGAAATCCGTGGCTAAGCTTTTCTACCGGCTTATGGACTGCGCTCCGGTGCCGGAGGACTCGGATGAGCCGAAAATCAACCTGTTCGCCTGGACGCATAACGGGGAATATCGCTCCATTGTGATATTCAGGGATAAGCATCGTCCGCACAACTATTATTCCACCGGGGCGGATCATCTGGCGATGAGTCCAGGGTGCGCTGATCTGGGAGGTGTGTTTGTGGCTCCTAAACGTGAGGATTACGACAAACTTGACTCAGAGCTTCTTACGGCGGTTGTCCGTGAGATAACCGTCAGCGGGGAGACAGAGAAAGGCATCATCTGGAGGCTGACCAGAACCCAGCGCAGGCTGGAGGTCGGGATAATGTCCGGCAGTGCGATCGAGTTCGAGATCATTTCCGACGGGGCGGGACGGCAGAAAGTCGAATATTCGGCGGGACGCATTTCCTACAACGGAGTTCTTTACGATGAACTGGTCTTCGAGGCTCAGACTGAGGCCACTATGTTCGCCGAGCCGTCGTTCATCCTTTACGGAGTGACTATCGGTGTGGATTTCCATTGGGAAAGGAAGGTGACCCAGAAGTTCGCGGGAACTCTCAAGTTCATCGTGGACGGGGACAAGGTCACGGCCGTGAATATTGTTGGAGTTGAGGACTATCTGCTTAGTGTCATCTCGTCTGAGATGAAGGCTTCGGCCGGACTGGAGTTCCTCAAGGCGCACGCTGTCATTTCCCGTTCCTGGGTTATGGCGCAGGTGGAGCACCGTCGGAATCCGGTCACTTCGACAGGCTCAGTGACCACAGAAGTGAGTCCCGTGACCACCGAAGTGAACTCAGCGACCGGCGGCGAGGAGGAGTACATCAAATGGTTCGACCACGATGACCACACCCTCTTCGATGTCTGCGCCGATGATCACTGCCAGCGTTACCAAGGTCTCACGATGGCCGTGGGCGACACTGTCCGCAAGGCCATAGACCAGACCTGGGGTCTTGTGCTCACCTCGGAAGGCCGGATATGCGACGCCCGCTTCTCAAAATGCTGCGGAGGCCGTATGGAGATATTCAGCACCTGCTGGGAAGACAAGGATTACCCTTACCTCCAGCCGCTTCCGGACACTCCGGACTGCGCGGAAGGAGGCGACGTTTTCTGCGACACCAAGGACGAAAAGATTCTCTCCCAAGTGCTTAACGACTACGATCTGGAGACGAAGGACTTCTACAGATGGACCACTGAATATTCAAGGACGGATGTCTCGGAACTTGTCCGCAGACGCTCCGGAATAGATTTCGGCACCATCCGTGACCTCGTCCCGATCGAGAGAGGCCCGTCCGGAAGGCTCAAAAGGCTCAAGGTGGTCGGCGACAAGAAGACAATGGTCATCGGCAAGGAACTGATCATCCGCCGCTGGCTGTCCGAATCCCATCTCAAGAGCTCCGCCTTTGACATAAAATGGGTCGGCGACAGACTGGTCCTTGACGGATCCGGATGGGGACACGGAGTCGGCCTCTGCCAGATCGGCGCCGCCGTGATGGCCAGCAAAGGCTACACGTTCGATCAGATCCTGCTGCACTACTATCCAGGCAGCATACTGGAAAGAAGATAACATAATCAACACATAATGGCTAATTTCACTAAACGTAACCCTTGGATGTGGATCCCGACCCTCTACTTTGTCGAGGGCATTCCATATTTCCTTGTCAACAATGTCTCCGTCCTGATGTTCGCCAAGATGGGCGTTCCGAACGGACAGATGGCGTTGTTCACATCCCTGCTTTACCTCCCATGGACGTTGAAGTTCCTCTGGAGCCCGTTCGTGGACATCATCAAGACAAAAAGATGGTGGATCATCACGATGCAGATCATAATGTCCATAGCCTTTGTGGTCCAGGCTCTTACGATGCCTCATCCGTCAGCGGAATCCATCGCGGCCGGCAGCACGCCTATGAGCCTTTTCTCGTTCACGCTGATCCTGTTCGTCTTCGCGGCCTTCGCCTCCGCCACACACGACATAGCGGCTGACGGCTTCTATATGCTGGCCCAGAGCCAGAGCAGCCAGGCGGCCTTTGTCGGAGTCCGCAGCACGTTTTACAGGCTCGCCAATGTCTTCGGCAACGGTGTGATCGTCGCCGTGGCCGGATTGCTGGAGACCAGAACCGGCAACATCCCGTTGGCCTGGCAGCTGACCATCGGCGGATCCGGCATACTCCTTACCGGGTTGACCCTCTATCACACGTTCGCGATTCCTAAGCCAGAGTCCGATGTGCCTAATATTCAGGAGGATTCAGGCAACAAGGTCGCCGAGATATTCGCAGGTTTCGGCCGCACCGTGACGACATATTTCAAGAAACCGGGCGTCTGGCTCGCGATCATATTCATGCTTTGCTACCGTCTCCCTGAGGCCTTCCTCATCAAGATGTGCACTCCGTTCCTTGTGGCTGCGAGAGAGGCCGGCGGACTTGGGATGCAGACCGCGCAGGTCGGCATAGCGTACGGTACCCTCGGCGTGATATTCCTTCTTCTCGGAGGGATCCTCGGAGGACTTCTCGCATCACGTCTTGGGTTGAAGAAATCCATCTGGATCATGGCTGCGTTTATGACGCTTCCTTGCCTGTCGTTTGTCTATCTCGCTGTGGTACAGCCTGTAAGTTTCGCCACAATCTGTACCTGCATCGCCATAGAACAGTTTGGCTACGGCTTCGGATTCACCGCCTACATGCTCTACATGATGTACTTCTCCGAAGGCGAGTTCAAGACCTCGCACTATGCCTTCTGCACCTGCTTCATGGCGCTGAGCATGATGATACCGGGCATGTTCGCCGGCTTCCTGCAGGAGTCCCTCGGCTACAAGGGCTTCTTCTGGATGGTGATTGTCTGCTGCATAGCGACCGTCGTCGTCACCTTCCTCGCCGACCGCAAGATCGATCCTGAATATGGCAAGAAATAATCAACGATTTGATAATCAATGAATATATGAACGCAGTAAAAAGAATATTCACCGTCCTGCTCTCCGTTGCCGCATTGTCGGCCCTTTCCGCGCAGGCTGGACAGAAACAGATTGTACGCACCGGCATCGAAGTGCTTGAAGGCCGTGGCTTCGAGGGACTTGTCGGCAAGAATGTCGGGCTGGTCACCAATCCGAGCGGTATCGACCATAATCTCCGCTCCACTATCGACATACTCCACGAGGCCCCGGGAGTCAATCTAAAGACATTGTTCGCTCCCGAGCACGGAGTCCGCGGGGATGCCTACGCCGGCTCGCACGTGGAGGATTTCAAGGATCCTAAGACAGGGATCCCAGTCTATTCGATCTATGGCTCCAACCGCAAGCCGAGCAAGAAGATGCTTGAGGGGCTGGACATCGTTGTCTATGACATCCAGGACATCGGCAGCCGTTCCTATACTTTCATCAGCACCCTCGGTCTCGTTATGCGCGCCTGCGCCGAGAACGGCATCGAGGTGATGGTTCTGGACAGGCCTAACCCGTTGGGCGGCAACAAGATCGAAGGCTGTCTCGTGGAGCCGGGCTTCCATTCGTTCGTCAGCGAGTTCAAGATCCCTTACATCTACGGCCTCACTGTCGGCGAGCTCGCCCTTCTCCTGAACGAGGAAGGCCTGAACTGTGGCGAGAAAGGCAACGAGGCACCGCTGAAATGCAGACTTTCCGTCATTCCGATGGAAGGATGGACAAGGAATATGCTCTATCAGGACACGAACCTACCTTGGGTGCTCCCGTCCCCGAATATTCCTTATCCTCAGTCCGCCGTGAACTATCCGTCCTCCGGCATAACCGGAGAGTTCCAGGGCTATCTGAACATCGGCATCGGCTACACCCTCCCTTTCGAGGTTTTCGCAGCCGAATGGATTGACGCCGATGCCTTGAAGGCGCTTCTTGACAGCTACAACCTTCCGGGGGTGGCGTTCAGGACAATCCACTTCAAGCCGTTCTCGGGAAGCCTTCAAGGAAAGCTGATCCACGGCGTTCAGTTCCACTACACTGACTATGAGGCCGCCTGCTGCACGCTGACGCAGTTCTACGTGATGCAGGCCGTGAACGAACTCTATCCGGACAAGAATCCTTTCGCCCTCTCGAAGGGGCGCAACAATATGTTCGACAAGGTCTGTGGTACGGATTATGTAAGAACGACTTTCGGAAAGCGTCTCAAAGTCGAGGACATCGCTGACTATTGGTCAAAGGATGTCGAGGCTTTCAGGACACTATCCCGTAAGTATCGGCTATATAATTAAACCACTTAACACCGAATCAAAATGAAGAACATTCTGAACATCGCGATTGCATCGGCCGTGGCATTGGCCCTTATCGCATCACCGGTTGATTCATATTCACAGGAAAGACGCTCTTCCGGATCGAGGAGCACCACCACTTCTTCCCAGACCAGATCTTCGTCCAGAAGTTCTTCTTCCTCAAAAAGTTCGGGTTCGTCCTCCACGAGAAGTTCCGGCTCGTCCGCAACAAGGAGTTCTGGTTCTTCCTCTGCAAGAAGCTCTGGTTCTTCCGTGTCCAGAAGCTCCCAGGACAACAGCCGCAGGAGTGGTTCCAGCGTGTCGAGGAGTTCTCAGGACAACAGCCGCGGATCTTCCACGAGCGTTTCACGCGGTTCGCAGGACAATAACAGAAGAAGTAGCGGCACTACTGTAAGGAGTTCGTCCTCAGACAGATCATCTTCTTCAGTGAGAAGCTCGTCATCCGCGTCAAAGTCTTCTTCCCGCAGCGGTTAAAGCGCAAGCTATCAAGACAATACAAGACGTAGGAGAATTTCCAGTGTGACGAGGGTATCACATA
>ERZ1023899.300-NODE-300-length-9678-cov-9.378884_pt1 | contig 9678 bp, 6 predicted proteins | sample MGYA00380400_ERZ1023899 | MGnify/ENA primary metagenome ERZ1023899 (study PRJEB33179, sample SAMN07448996) | human gut metagenome | biome: Human-gut; feature: Human associated habitat; material: Faeces | host: Homo sapiens | place: India: Bhopal | collected...
AAAAACAGACTGTATCGTTGAATAAGCCTCCGTTGAAATATCAATTTCAGTTACGGCTGCTCCCAGTTTATTAAATAGCTTTCGAGCCGAGCCGACATAACCGGTGTAGCCTTCACGCAGCGATGCTGTTGGAATAAATGCGACTTTTTTGTTATCAATTTCTTCTTTTATCAAACTTCCTACACTTGAAAAGTGCGAACATAAAAACAGCTTCATCCATATTCTCCTTTATAAACTTGACAGGGGCTGATCAAAAAGAGAGTGTGTCTTTTTTGCTGCACGGAAAATGCCGCGCGGGGAAAGCGCCTGCTGCTTACTTCCCCATCCGTTTCCTGATGTACTCCATCACATAGTACATCGCTTTCTCTGCAGCAGCATAGCGGACACTTTTTCGCGAGCCCAGAAAATGTTCTTCATGGACCTCCGTACCGCGACTGCCCGCGACGGCAATGAAGACAGTGCCAGAAGGCTCGCCGCGTTCCCCCCTTCCGGGACCTGCGTAGCCTGTCGTCGAGACTGCAATGTCTGATGCATACAGGCGGCGGCTGCCCTCTGCCATCTCTTTTGCCGTTTCTCCGCTGACTGCCGTATAGCGGGAAAGTGTCTCAGAAGAGACCCCCAGCACATTTTCTTTGGCCTCATTCCAGTATGTGACTGCGCTTCCCTTGAAATAAGCCGAGCTGCCCGGAAGATCCGTCATCAGCTTTCCGATGAGACCGCCAGTGCAGGACTCGGCAGCGCTTATGGAAAGATGCGTCTTCTCCAGAAGAACCACGAGGTCTTCCCGCACATGCTGCTCGATGTGATAGTCAGCTACGGGGAGTCGCTTCCTGAGCTCTGTCACCAGCGGCGACATCAGCGCATAGGCCGCCTCTGCCGTTTCCGCTTTCGCCGTCACGCGAAGGGCGATATACCCCGGTCGTGCAAGAAGGGCGATGGTTGGATTTTCCTGCGCCAGGATGAGGTCCATGATGGTCTCTTCGATCTCCGCCTCCGTCCTGCCGGGGATCGGCAGGATCATGGAGCGGATCGTCCCCATCTCTCCCAACCGTTTTTTGAGCGAGGGGAGCATGTGTTTTTCTGCCATCCGCTTCATCTCAAAAGGAGGTCCGGGAAGGTGTACCAGAAGTTTCCCATGATGCGAAAGGAGAGAGCCGCTGGCAGAGCCGGCTTCATTCCTGAGGAGCTCCGCGCCTTCAGCAAACCACGCCTGGCGCGAAAGAGAGGACAGATAGGGGCGTCCCTTTTCTTTGTAGTACGAAGCAAGACGCGCTGCCTCTTCCGGAAAGAGAACATAGGGAAGTCCCAGTACCTCGGCTCCGATCTTTTTCGTGATGTCTCCCTGCGTCGAACCAAGGCCGCCCGAGGTGATGACAAGATCTGCTCGGGAGAGCGCCGTAGCAAAGGCCGCTCTCATCCGCTCCGGATTATCCCCCACCGTCGTCATGAAGGCAACAGTGAATCCATGTTCATTCATGAGCTCCGCCAGATAACGGCTGTTTTCGTTATCGATCTCCCCTAGCAGGAGCTCGGTGCCAGTGGTAATGATTTCAGTGATCATGCATGTTCTCCTTGATGGGCTGTAGGAAGAAAAGGGATCGGGGTAAAAGTGACCGGCGGCTGGTGACTGGTGGCTTGCATGCTGCTTTCGGGCATCGCCCTGCCTAACCATTGGCGGCGAAGACGCCACGAGAGCCTTGACCCCATCCACCTGAACCTTGAATCTTTTACTCCTTCACTTCTGCGATCAGATCATACGCATATCCGTCGATAATATGGACATTCACGAAATCGCCTGGCTTGAGATCTCCCGGGTTGTCGATATACACATTCCCGTCGACTTCGGGCGCCTGATAGGACGTACGGCCCTTGGCCTGTCTATGTCCCTCGCCATCCTCGATGAGTTCCTCGACGAGGACCTCCGCATCAGTATCGATGAGGCGTTCATTGTTTTCTTCCGAAATCCCGGCCTGGATCGCCATCAGCTGATGGTAGCGGTCTTCCTTCACCTCTTCAGCGATCTGATCTGTCATGCGCGCCGCAGGCGTACCATCCTGTGGGGAAAACTGGAAGGCTCCCATATCATCGAATTTGATCTCCCGAATGAAGTCACAGAGCTCCTGAAAATCAGCCTCTGTCTCTCCCGGGAATCCGACCATGAGCGTCGTGCGAATGGTCATGCGCGGTCTGGCAGCGCGGAGCTTCCGAAGAAGAGCATAGATGCTCTCCGAAGAATCGCGGCGGTGCATACGAGTGAGCACGGCATTGCTGATATGCTGCAGCGGGATATCCACGTACTTGCAGATCTTATCTTCGTGCAGGATGATGTCCAGGAGTTCATCATCAAAGTAGGTCGGATAGAGATAGAAAAGACGGATCCACTTCACACCCTCGATCTTGACGAGCTCACGAAGGAGGCTTGCGAGATTCGTCCCGAGGTCGCGTCCGTAGCAGGAAAGATCCTGCGCAATGAGGTTGAATTCACGCACCCCTTCAGCCGCCAGACGTCTCACTTCATGGACAATGGAAGAGATCGGGCGGCTTCTCATCGGCCCGCGCACATAGGGAATATAGCAGAAGGTGCAGCCATTGCTGCAGCCTTCGGCGATCTTCACATAGGCGGTATATTTCGGCGTCAGCGAGGCACGCGGGATCAGCTCTTCATTCGCGCAGGGAATGGTGCCGAATTTAAACACCTTTTCTCCGCCATTGGCATAGGATTCATTCACGGCATCCAGAATATCCTGCCAGGAGTCTGTACCGATGAAAATATCGACTTCCGGGATCTCCTTCGCAAGTGCTTCCTTGTACTGCTGTGAGAGACAGCCGGCAGCCACAAGACGTTCACAGACACCTGTTTTCTTGTATTCCGCCGTTTCCAGAATCGTCTGGATCGACTCTTCCTTCGCCGGATCGATGAATGTGCAGGTATTGATAATGATGACATGCGCTTCTGCCAGATCCTCGGTCAGTTCATAGCCGGCCTTCTCCATGATGCCCACCATCATTTCCGTATCGACCAGGTTCTTCGAGCAGCCCAGGCTGATAAATCCTAATTTCTTCGTCACTTCTTTGTTCCTCCAAATCGTACTTTTTCTCCCCATAGATTCAGCAGATCCTTTCTGCCTTCATCCAGATATCTTTTTTCTAATTCCCAAAAAACGAGTTCATTGCCGGCCGCATCGGGCTCTGCCGCATCATCATTCACATAAATGAAGTAGTTCCCGTTCTTTTCCATGATGCTTTTATATTTCACCGAGTCCAGAAGCCAGTCTATCAGGCGCTCGCCCCGCTCAGGATGTGCGCTTTCTGCCAAAAGCCCTGTCCCATAAAGGTACCAGGGAGCGCCATCCTCCGGATAAATGATCATGACAGGCATTTTCTCCCGCTTCGTGCGAAGGACTTCATTCAGCCCGGAGATCCCGATGTCGCACTTTCCCATCGCCGCCATACGGGACGGCGTAGAGAGATACTTCCCATATTGTACAAGATGCTGCTGCGCCTTGCCCAAGAGTTCCATCGCATAGTCTGGTCCGAAGTGCTCGATGAGACACATCAGGAGATCCTTCGACATGTCGGCGGCGATGAAGTCCGTCATCGAAAGCTGTGCCTCTTCCCTCGTGAAGACCTCTGCCCACGTATAGGAAAATGGCTTCTGCTTCTTAAGAAAATCCGGATTCACCGCAAACACGATGGGATCCACCCAAAGACCTGTCCAATACGCCTCTTCATCCTTGAAAAGATTCAGCGCTGTATCCGTACGCGAGGATGAGTAGGCTGCGAGCTGTCCGTTCTCTTTCATCCGCATCAGGATATCCTGACTGGTGATCACCACATCCGCTGCCTTTTCCTCAGCGGAAGTCTTCTTTAATAGATCTGCGCCAGATACATAGGAGATCTCTACAGCAAGCCCCTGTTCTTTATAAAAAGCGTCTTTCACCGGATCCAGCACATCCGGTGAAAGATCCGTCAGCACGACGACCTTGCTCACAGGATGCTGTTCCTGGCGCCGCTCTGCTTCCAGATTCTTCGCATAGCAAAGAATCCCCCAAAAAGCACCGCCTGCCAGCAGGAGAAACAGTAAGACGGAGCATAGACGTTTCAAGATGGATCACCTCATTTCGATACAGGCTCTATCAGAGAAGCGGAGGAAACGTGCAGCGGGTTCCCGATCCGCAGTCACAAGTATGGCGCTCTTTTCAGAAAACGCCATACAGGTGAAGACCGATTCCTAGTCCGAAGGCTCTTCCTTCTTCCCGCCTGCAAGAATATCAGAAAGCTGCTCCTTATCGACAAGAATGTCTCTTGGCTTTGCCCCTTCCGCAGGGCCTACGATACCGAGGCGCTCCATGGTATCCATGAGACGGCCGGCCCGGGTATACCCGATGCGGAATCGGCGCTGGAGAGCGGAGACAGAAGCACGCTTCGTATCGAGCACCCATTCCGAAGCCTCCGGCATGAGATCATCCTGCTCTTCGACCATTTCGTCCTCTTTCTCTGTTTTTTCCGGGATAGAAAGATCGATCGGCTCATAAACGACATGGCTTTCCTGACGGATGCATTCCGCCCTGACATAGTTCACCACATCCTCGACCTCTTCGTCCGAGATGAATGCCCCCTGGATACGGACAGTACTGAGCGCTCCCGCCTGCTTGAAGAGCATATCGCCCTTGCCGAGCAGCGATTCTGCACCGCCCTCATCCAGAATGATGCGGGAATTGAGGCCCGACTCAACCATGAATGCGATACGGCTCGGAATGTTTGATTTGATCACGCCGGTGATGACATCGGCTGACGGTCTCTGCGTCGCAAGGATCAGATGGATGCCTGCGGCACGCGCCTTCTGCGTCAGACGCTGGATCAGGACTTCGACTTCTTTGGCCGCGACATTCATGAGGTCGGCAAATTCATCGACGATCAGTAAAATATAGGGCATCTTTTTGTCAGGATACAGCTTATTATACCCTTCGATATTTCGCACCTTCGCCCCGGCAAAGAGCTGGTAACGGGCCTCCATTTCACGGACAGCCCAATTCAATGTGCCCTGCGCCTTCTTCATATCCGTCACGACTTCCGTGCGCAGATGCGGAATACCATTATAGACAGACAGCTCGACCACCTTTGGGTCGATGAGCATGAGCTTCACCTCATCCGGACGGCTATGATAAATGATGCTCGTGATGATGGAATTGATGCACACGCTCTTGCCGCTGCCGGTCGAGCCTGCAATCAGAAGATGCGGGGCTTTCGCCAGATCGGTCACGACCGTCTTCCCGGTGATGTCCTTTCCTAAGGCCACAAGGATGTGGCCCTTGCCATGCTGAAAGGCATCGCTGGCAAGCACATCATGAAGCGGCACAGAGGCCGCCTTCGTATTCGGGATCTCGATGCCGACCGCAGATTTTCCGGGGATCGGGGCTTCGATGCGGATATGTGTCGCCTCAAGCGCCATGGCGAGCTCATTCGAAAGTCCTTCGATCTTGCTCACACGGACACCCATTTCCGGCTTGAGCTCGAAACGCGTCACCGTCGGTCCCACGCTGTAGTGAACGACCTTCGCCCGGACTCCGAAGCTGGCAAGCGTCGACTCGATGAGTGCCGCCTTCTGTCCTGCATCGGCCTCTCCCTGTCCCGCACCCGTCCCCGCATGAAGAAGCGAGAGCGGAGGAAACTGATACACCGGCCCCGTTTCCGCAGCCGGTGCGGGATGAGCCGGGTCTGCTGAGACGGGCGCTGGCGGTATCGGATGAATGTCCTCCTCCGGCTTCTCTTCCCCGGCCAGCTCTTCAGCTGGTTCTTCCAGCGGTTCTTCTGCCACTTCATCCTCCGCTTCCGGCAGCGGCGATATCGGCGGCTCTTCCATGTCCTTGACCGGCTCCTCTGGCGTCCACGGCTCTTCCTGTGCTTCTTTATCCGCTTCTGGGGCAGGTTCTTCTATAGGTTCTTCTAAGGAAATCGGTGGCTCTTCCGCATCCGGCATCTGCGCAGGGACCGCCATATCTTCTGCCGGCAGTTCCTCATCCGACGATTCTGCCGCATTTTCTTCATTCTTCTTGTAAATGAACTCCGTCGGCTTATCGTCGAGTACTTCCAGCCGAGCAGCACTTCTCGCAGCATCCAGCGCCGCTTTCTTTTCCCTGAGCCGCGTGGCTGCGGCTTCGATCTTCTCGCCGGTTTTCTTTCCGAGCACCTGCGCCTTCGAGCCCACCTTCTGCGCGCCACGCGAAAGCGACCAGTGCGTCAGCATAAGCACATCGATCACGATGGCCCCGAGGAGCACCAGCGTCGTCCCCCAGTATCCCATCGCGTCATGGAAAAAGACGCAGAATCCCGCCCCGACGATCCCGCCATAGGTGAGGATCGACTGGATATCCATTTCTCTTCCGAAAGGAACCAGAAAATGATGCACCGCCATGAAGAGGAGCAGCACCAGCAGGATGACCAGCGCAACGCGCCTGTCCCAGGAAATTCCTTTCGATGTCACGGCATAGCGCCCACCGAAAAACATCATCAAAAGGGCGCAGAAAGGCGCGCCGAATCCGAAGAGGAAATGGCTGCCTTTATTCGTAATATCTCCGAAAAAACCGGTACTGTCGCTAAAAAGACTAAAGAGAATGAAAAGGCCGAAGAGGAAGAGGATCACACCTGTGATCTCATAGCTCTTCTCCTCGCTCTTCTGCACTCTCGTCGTCCGTCTCCGGCTTGCTGTCTTCTTTTTCATGGATAAATGGTTATATCTCCTTTATTAGGTCGTGGGGCGTGCTGCCCTTTGCTTGCATGGGAAAGAGGGGGGCGGGTTCTGTAGGTTCAGAGGGTTCAGCGGGGGTGGTATTTAGTCACCAGTCACTTTAGATTTCTAATCCCTAGCCACTAGTCACTAGTCACTAGTCACTAGTCTATCAGTCACTTACTTCCCTTTCTTCTCGCCCACCAGGCGCGCACCATGTCGCCTTCCTGCCCGAGCGGGCGGGGCTTGTAGTACTGGTGTCCTACGAGCTCATCGGGAAGATACTGCTGCTCTACCCATCCGCCGAAATCGTGAGGATATTTATATCCGATGCCAAGCCCCATCTTCTTCGCTCCGCTGTAGTGCGAGTCCATGAGGTGCGCGGGGATGGACCAGTCCTTCCTTGTCTTTTCCTCCCCTTCGGCGGCAAAAATGCCGGAACAGGCACTGTTGCTCTTAGGAGCCAGACAAATATAGAGCACGGCTTCCGCAAGGATGATCTGCGACTCAGGAAAACCGACCATTTCTGCCGCCTGCGCCGCTGATACCGCCACCTGCAGCGCCCGCGGATCTGCCAGACCCACATCTTCCGCTGCGCAGATCATGATGCGCCTTGAAATGAAGGACGTCTTCTCTCCTCCGTCGATCATACGCGCCAGATAGTGCAGCGCTGCATCAGGATCGCTCCCTCGCATGCTCTTGATGAAAGCGGAAACGATATTGTAATGGTAGTCCCCCTGCTTATCATAGCTGGAGATCTGAACACCTGCCACCTCGCCGATCTCCTTCTCTGTCAGAGAGCCTCCATCCATCAGCATGGATGTCGACTGCTCCAAGAGATTCAGCGCGACGCGCGTATCTCCGGAAGCATAGGCAGCAATGAGAGAGAGAGCCTCCGGTTTTGCCGTATAGCGATGAATCGCCAGCCCATACTTTTCATCATCGAGCGCGCGATGAAGCACCGAGACGATCGCTTCATCAGTAAGTCGCTTCAAATGGATCAGCCGCAGACGGGAGAGCAGCGGCCCGTTGATCTCAAAATAGGGATTCTCCGTCGTTGCACCGATGAGGATGAATGTCCCATCCTCCACATAGGGCAGAAGCACATCCTGCTGCCCCTTATTGAAACGGTGGATTTCATCGATGAAAACGATCGTCCGCCGCTGGTAGTACGAGAGCTCTTCTTTCGCTTTGGAAACGACATCCCGGATCTCTTTGATCCCGCTCGAGGTCGCATTCACCTTGATGAAGCAGCTCTTTGTCATTTCCGCAATGACCGATGCGATCGTCGTCTTCCCACATCCCGGCGGGCCAAAAAGGAGAAGGGATGGGATCGTATCCCGCTCTATCATGCGATAAAGAAAAGATTGCCGTCCAACGGCAGCATCCTGTCCGACGATGTCTTCAAGCCGCCTGGGGCGCATGCGATCCGCCAAGGGGGCATACCGCTTCCCCGCCTCCGGGGACATGTCGAATAAAGAGTCCATGTGTATCACATCTTTCAGAATTGAGAGCAGTGAAGCAGCGAAAAGCAGTCAATGCTACCGGTCATCCGTCACTGCTTTCCTGCCAAATCGTATAATACCTTCGCCACCTGATCCGCACTGCCGCTCGGAGCGACGCTGCAGGCATCTGCCATTTTCTTCCGAACGAGCGGGTCACGAAGGATAGCGCGTACCGAGTCTGCGAGTTCTCCCCGCTTCACCCATTCCGCGCAGCCAAGGTTCTTCATATGCATGGCATTCGCACGCTCCTGTCCGGGCAGCGTATTGACCAGCACCATGGGCAGATGCATCACCATCGCCTCTGTACACGTAAGTGCGCCCGGCTTTGTCACAAGGATCTCGCTCCTTGCCATCATCTCTGCCACTTTATTTGTATAGCTGTGAAGCTCCACGGGATGCTTTAGCTTCTCGGCCAGAGCAGCCACTTTTTCGTAGAGACTGATATTCTTCCCGGTCACGACGATGAATTTCGAGATCTCTTCCACTTCATCGAGACGGGCGATATTATCCACGACATTACCGAGCCCGAGACCGCCGCCCATGACGAGTACCGTCCCCTTTTCAAAGGCCTCTCTCTCCTTCGCTTTCTCGTAAAAAGCACGGCGCACCGGGATACCAGTCACATGGATGCGGCTGCCATCGATATCATACGTCTCCAGCAGGCCCTTCAGATCCGGCGTCGCGACACAATACCCGTCAAGATAGCGGTCGATCCAAAGCTGGTGAATATCGAAATCCGTGATCACGCCGAGCAGCGGGATCGAGATCGAACCCTCCGCCTTCAAAAGGTCTGCTGCCCCTGCCGGGAAAGGATGCGTGAAGATCATCGCATCCGGCTTCGTGGCCATGATGAGATTCTTCATTCTGCGTTTAAAGGAAAGAGACAGCATCTTCTGCGAGAACTGCCCGAAGCGGCTCATCTGCGAATCACTGTAGAGATGGTCATACATCTCAGGAAAGACGTCGATCATTTTGAGATAGCCATCCTTGATGATGTGATCGATGGAGAAAAGATTGCTCGATACGAAGTCAAGGACCTGCACCGAGTCCGCTGGATGCGTGCGCTGGATCGCTTCCGCGATGGCACGCGCCGCCTGGCTGTGCCCCGTCCCTATGCTGGCCGTCATGATGTAAAACTTACGAGCGATCTCCATTTCGTCCCTCCCTTTCGTTACTTTTCCACCTTCGATTATAACATAAAGGCGCAAATCAGCGGAGACGTCACGCATAAGGAAAACCGCTTTCTGACACTCAAAAGGCGATGTGAAATAACGATCATCTCATTTTTGCGTTCCATCTGCCGCGGGAGACTTGCAGCTCTCATAGGAGTGACCGAGAAACCTTATCCCAGCTGTCTTTCATGCCATAGTCACCCTATCCGCCCCTTTCGGGCACCTTCCCCTAGAGGGGAAGGCTGCGATACTAGAATACCATCTTCTAAAAAAA
>ERZ1023899.306-NODE-306-length-9565-cov-15.791588_pt1 | contig 9565 bp, 7 predicted proteins | sample MGYA00380400_ERZ1023899 | MGnify/ENA primary metagenome ERZ1023899 (study PRJEB33179, sample SAMN07448996) | human gut metagenome | biome: Human-gut; feature: Human associated habitat; material: Faeces | host: Homo sapiens | place: India: Bhopal | collected...
CACCTTCCCCTCGAGGGGAAGGCTGACGATACGGGAATACCGTCATCTAAAATGCAGCGAAGCCGCCACCTTCATTCCTAATTTCTCATTCCTACTTTTTCCCCAAGACCATCCCGAGCGCGCTTCCGAAGAGGAAGAAGGAGATCCAGGAAAGTCCATAGCCTGCCAGTGGGAGGGACTGCATGAGGCCGTCGATCGCGCCGAGGGAGAGACCGGCCGTGTGACATCCGTCGTAGAGGGCAGGGATCAGTGTGAAAAGGGTGGCGCAGGCGTAGACGCTGCGTTTCCCGCCGAAGAGGTGATCACCAAAGGTGAGGAAAATGAGGGAGATGGTCAATGGATAGAGGAACATGAGGACCGGAATGGCAGCGGTGATGATGGTGGTGAGGCCGAAGAGGGCGATACCAAAGGAAATGACGGAGAATACGGTCACCCAAGCTCTGTAGGAGAGAGCAGGGATGAGTTTCTTGAAATATTCGCCGCAGGCGGTGATGAGGCCGACGCTGGTGGTGAGGCAGGCGAGGAGGACGATCACGCCCATCAGGATGCGGCCGTAGCTGCCGAAGTAGTGGTGCGCGGTGCCGACCAGAATGTCTGCGCCGTTTTTCATGAGTCCCAGCTCCTGGACGGAGCAGGCACCGATGACGGAAAGGAAGATGTAAATGACAGCCAGGCAGACGCCCGCGATGAGGCCGCTCTTCAGGGTATGGGAAGCGACCTCTTCATTGCTTGTCGCACCATACTGACGGACAGCATTGACGACGATGATGCCGAAGACGAAACCGGCCAGTGCGTCCATGGTGTTATATCCATCGAGGAAGCCCTGCGTCAGTGCTTTGATGGAGGGTTGATAGGCTGCCTGTGCCTCCTGCCAGCTGCCCATCGGGAAGAGTGTCGCTGTGATGAAAAGGATGGCGAGGAAAAGAAGGAGTGCCGGGGTGATGATTTTCCCGATGCGGTTGACCAATTTCGACGGGCTGATGGAGAGCCACCAGGAAATCACGAAAAAGATAAAGGCGAAGGCATAGAGCGCGGTCTGCTGCATCGATTCACCGAAGAAGGGCGCGATGCCGATCGCATAGGATGTCGTCGCTGTACGGGGGATGGCGAAAGCCGGCCCGATGGTGAGGTAGAGGCAGACGGTGAAGAAAATGGCGTAGCCCTTGTGTACACGGGAGGCCAGTGACTCGAGGTCGCTCCCGGCATAGCCGATCGCTGCGACAGCAAGGATCGGGAAACCTACGCCTGTCAAAAGAAAGCCCAGCGTCGCAGGAAGGGTATTCACGCCTGCATTCTGGCCCATGTACACAGGGAAGATCAGATTCCCTGCGCCAAAGAAGAGGGCAAAGAGCATCAGCCCGATCGGAATCAAGAAATTTTTCTTCATAGTAAACTCCTTTCGTGAATGGAGGAAGGATCCGGGATCGGATCCGGGAAACGGCTTGCGGAAATGGTTCTGTCACTTCCAAGGGTTCAGCAGGGCGGCACATCCATCTTATAGAGCCGCCGCATGTTTCGGCTTGCATATACCGCTCGCAAAGCGGAGGCGCTGCGCCTTCCTGACCCGTGAACCTTGGGATTTCTTCCTGCCAATAAAAAATCCCTGCCGGAAAACATCCGACAGGGCACATTGCGTGAGGTACCACCTTGCCATGGAAACAGACTGCTGTTTCCTGCTCGATTGGGCGATAACGGAGCCACCGCTTTTCTCTATACCGCAAGGGGGATCAAAAAAAGGACTCTCGGGTGACGTGGCTGCGTCCTTTTCAGCAGTTTTCACCATCCACTGCCTCTCTGAGAAAATTCACCAGCCTGATCCCGATCCTAGTCTATTTTGAAATTGGACACATTCTACCATGATTTGAATAGAAAGTCAAATGAGTTTCGGGTATGGACTTAAGGCCAGCCCATGGGGCGTGCTGCCTTTTGATTGCGTGCGAAAGAGGTTCATCGGGTTCTATAGGTTCAAAAGGTTCAAAGGGGGTTGGTGCGGCGCCAGATCCTTCGACTCAGTTCTCACTGTTCCGCCTTTACATTTTCGAACATCCGACATTTCACTCCGCTCAGGATGACGAAATGCGCCGCGGAGTATAAATCATGATGATACCCGAAGGTTGCATTTAGTCACCAGTCACTAGTCACTCCTAATCCCTAGCCACTCATTCCTGCTTTCATACATTCATCGTTTATCGGTCTGCAAGGAAGATTTCTCGCTTCGCTTGAAATGACGATACGGGAGTCTGATGTCTTCAAGCCTCTTAGTCACCCAGTCACTTGAGACTCCTAATCCCTAGCCACTAATCCCTAGCTACCAGTCACTAGTGACTGGTGACTTGAATACTGCTTTCAGGCATCGCCCCGTTTCGTCATCCTGAGCGGCAAGATACGTCGCACGTGAGAGTACGAATGCCAGAACAGCTGCGACCTCTTCATCGATCTCGTCGAAGCCGCCACCTTCATTCCTAATTTCTAATTCCTAATTTAAAAAGTACTCGCACACCTTTCTGGCGGCTTCGACATCGACCATGTGGAAGGGGGAGAGCGCCTTGACGATGCGGTAAAGGATGCCGTGCTTCCGGAAGAGACGGATCGCATTTTCCCGCGTCTTCTCTCCGCCCTGCGCCAGATAGCCACGGTCCAGGGCTTCCATGCGATGTCCTTCTTCTCTGTAGTCTTCGCGTGCCAGACCATGGAGGAGGAGAATGAGATCGACGGCCTTCTGCTCTTCGATGTCTTTGGTGAGCATGCGATTCTCCCAGTCCAGAAAGGTGAAATTTCCTTCTTTCCATGTGATGTCACGCAGTGCCGGACGGCCATGGACGATGCCTGCCTGATGGAGGGAGCACAGCGCGCGGCCGGCCTCTTCGAGAAGCTGCTCCTTATCTTCTTCCGGCATGTCGGTATCGAGCCAGTTCTTGAGCGTGCGCCCGCCGTCCTTTGTCACCATATAGTCCGGCGTCAGAACCAGGATCTCCGGCACAAGCAGCGGCGCGGCGCGGCCGGCGATGGTCATCTTCGCCACTTCGAAATAAAATTCCTTCTCGACGGAATATTTAGCAAACTGTTTCCGTCCATTTCCCATCTTCCGCTTGATCCAGTACGTCTCACCATCCAGCGTGAAGGAAATCACGCGCCGGTCCACTGCCTTTGCTATCGCTTCCTCCGCCGCCTGTTTCAGCCGCGGATCATTTGTAATCTCACTCATACTTTGCCTCACTTAGGTTATTTTTACTTATATTTTACCAAAGGGAAGGCTGGCAAGGCAAGGTTTGGGAGAGGGGAGAGGTGGCTAGTGGCTGGGGACTGGAAGGCTAATAAACCGAAAGACTCCAGCCCCCGCATCGTCATTTCGAGCGAAGCGAGAAATCTTTTTCATTGGCGATCCGGCGGTCGATGACAGGAAACCAAAACGGGAAGCTGCTGTCAAGAGACCTTCGGGCATCGCCATGATTTCTACTTCGCGGCGCATTTCGTCATCCTGAGCGGAGTGAAATGTCGGATGTGAGATAACGAATGCCAGAACAGCTGCGACCTCTTCATCGATCGCGGCGAAGCCGCCACCGATTAGCCTTCCCCATTGGGGAAGGGGGACCGCGAAGCGGTGAATAGGGTACTCTCATAAACGACGTACTTGAGACGCTCCTTCCCGCTCTCTTTCATACCGCCTGTGCCCTATCCGCCCCTACGGGGCACCTTCCCCTCGAGGGGAAGGCTGGCGATACGAGGGGAACCTGCGCTTATGCGCTTAAGAGACCTTCAGGCATCGCCCCATTTCGTCATCCTGAGCGGAGTGAAATGTCGGATATTCAAAAATGTAAAGGCGGAACAGTGAGAACTGAGTCGAAGGATCTGACGCTGCCCCACCACAAGGGCAATGCTATTAAGTTAAGGAAATCGTTACCTACGTAACGTCTTGCTTCCCCCTTCGGGGGAAGTGCCGAAGGCAATAGGGGCATGCCAGCGGTATAGCGTGCTATGTTGAATAGTCCGATGCTATCGATATTCCAACACTTTCATGCAATACCGCTACGTAGCCCCCTCACCCCTTCGGGGAGCTCCCCCGATGGGGAGCCAAGAACGTTCTGCCGCTTAACTTAATGGCATTAGCCACAGGGGCTGACCTTGCACCCCAAACCCGCTCTCCGCCGTTTTCCTTGCGTCCCTGTCCGGTTTTCTCCCCACATCTTGTGCATATACAAGAGGCAAGGGAAATGATAAAATAAAGTTATTCACAATGCCATTTGAAAACCGCAGAAGAACGTGTGGAAAAGCCATAGAAAGCATCTATTAATTCACAGACTTATCCACTTATCCACAAAGATATTCAATCGCCGCTTTCTCCGATGCCGTCAAGCCTCTTCCCAAAGCGTCCGATCGGAGACAACGCCTTATTCACAATTATTCACAAAGTCATTCACATAGTCACAGCCACGGCGGCTGCCCTATGCATGACAAGCGAGGTACCCTATGGACTTCTTTCAATTATGGGATCAGATCCTGGACTATATCGACCAGTATGACCACCCGTACTATGACATGTTTTCCAATGAAGTCTTTCCTATCTCCATGACAGAAAACACACTGACGATTTCGCCCAAAAACAAGCGGCGGAAACCATGGATCGAAAATGTATATAAAGGAAAGCTGGAAAAAATTATTTTCGACATCACGGGGAAACAGCTTTCCATCGAGATCTCCGATATCATGAACCAACCCGCGGAGCCCGCGCCGATACCGCCGTTTCCGGAAGCCGGTGCCTCCAAAAAGGCGGCGGAGAGCGAGGCCCCCTTCCCAATAGCCCGTGAGACAGCCGATACCCCCTATGAAAATACGCCTGCGCCTCTCCCGGAGCCTCCTCTCCCAGAGCCTGATATTGATGATCCCTTTCCGAAGGAAGCCATGCCGCCGGATTTTTCCAAGCTGAAACCGATGACGGCCGATGAGGTCCCGCTCCCCGACATCCGGGAGCTCGGAGAGACCTCCCTCTTCGATGCACCCGTGCGCAGCGAGCCGAAAAAGAGAACTGCCTTCCTGCCGAATCCGGTCAATGAAGAATACACCTTCTCCACCTTCGTCCATGGCAACTGCAACGAGATCGCCTTTCAGGCCGCTTATGCGGTCGCCAAGACGGCCGACCATCCGGATCAGGCCGATCAGAAAATGAACCCTCTTTTCATCTACGGACCCTCCGGCCTTGGCAAGACGCATCTGCTCCACGCCATCTGCAACTACATCCACGAAAACAAGCCGGAGCTTTCCGTCCTCTTCGTCTCGAGCGAGACTTTCACCAATGAGCTGATCGATGCCATCCAGAATCACACCATGCCGAAATTCCGTGCTAAGTATAGAAATCTGGACTTCCTCCTGATCGACGACGTGCAGTTCTTCGGCTCCAAGGATGCGACGAAGATGGAGATCTTCAATACATTCAATGACCTCTTCGATAAGAAGAAGCACATCATCATGACGAGCGACCGCACACCGCAGGATATCGACAAGCTCGAAGACCGCCTGCAGACGCGCTTCTCGAGCGGGCTCGTCGCCCCGATCTCTCCGCCGGACTATGAGATCTGCTGCATCATCCTTCAGCAGAGAGCAGAAAAGCTCAATATCACACTCCCGAAAGACGTGGTCGACTATATCGCAAGTCATATCAATACCAATGTCCGTGAACTGGAGGGGGCTTTCAATAAGCTCGTCACCTTCTCGCAGATCAAGAAACAAACGATCACGCTCGCCTTCACCAAGGATGCGCTGAAGGACCAGATCCCCCTCGACAACCGTCAGGAGCTTACCGTCGACTTCATCATCGATACCGTCTGCCAGTACTACGGCGTCAAGAAGGATAAGCTCCTCGGCCGCGGCCGTCCGCAGAAGATCGTCATCCCGCGCCAGATCGCCATGTACCTGTGCCGCAATGAGCTGAACGAGTCCTACCCGACGCTGCGTGACTATTTCCATAGAAAAGACCACTCGACAGTCCTCTATGCCTGCGAACGCGTGGAAAAAGACATCGATCGTGACCCGCAGACCCGCGCTTCTATCGAAGCGATCCGAAAGCTCTTAAAGCAGCGGGGATAAGGGCTGAATGGGCGGATGAGGTAAAGTATCCTTTTCTCCCATGCCCCTCACTCACTGTGAACAACCCCATTTCCCATCATCCAATATCCTGCTGAAAAACTGTGAAAAACGTCAGGTTCGTAAAAACCTGTGAAAACCGTGAATTCCAAAAAAAGTTATTCAATCCTTTTTAACAAACCGCGAGATCCGAGAAAATCTCATTTTTCACAGAGTTATTCACTTATTCACACCGTCCTACTACGGCGACTACTATCTTTTATCTATCATCGTTATTTTTTAGAGGTGCTGCCATGAGAGTCATTTTCGACAAAACGGAATTGTCTGATGCGATCGACCGCGTACAGCGGGCTGCACAGGCAAAAATTACATCCAATACCAATAACGGATACTTCATTGCTGCAGAAAACGAAAAAGTCGAACTGCAGGCCAATGATTACACCATCGGGATCAAAACAAGCTGCCCGGCCATGATCGAGGAAGAAGGCATTATCGTGATCGCTGCCAGCCAGCTGCAAAGCACGATCCGCATGATGCCGGCAGGGGATATCGTCATGGAAAAGAAAAAAGAGGAAAATATGGTCTCCTTTACCTGCGGCTCTTATTTTGCCCGTTTCCCGACCCGAGACATCAATGAATTCCCGGAAGTCAAAGAAATGGAGCATACCAATCATGCGACAGTCTCCTGCCAAGACTTCAAAGAAATGACTGGTCAGGTCTCCTTTGCCACGGCTTCCGACAAACAGAAGCCGCTTTTCACCGGCGTACTCTTTGAGGTCGATCAGTACCGCTTCATCATGGCGGCGACCAATACGCACCGCCTGGCTGCCAAAGAGATCACACTGCCGGAGGAAGCAAGCGCCCAAGGACGCTTCGTCGTTTCCGGCAGCATCCTTTCGGATGTGGTTCGCCTGCTGCCGGACGAAGATGGCAGCACCGTCGAGATTTCCTGGTCTAAAAACCATGTCGCCTTCACCTTTGGCAGCACGTACTTCATTACCAGCCTCCTCAACGGTGAATATCCGGATTATCACCGCGTCATCCCGACCCATCATGATGCACTCGTGACAGTCAATGTTCACGATTTTCAGGAAGCCGTCCGTTTCGTCAGCCCGATCTCCAGCGGTGTGGACTACCATACCATCAATTTCATCTTCCATGAGGATGCGGTGGAGATCTACGAAGAGGATCCTGCGATCGGCCGCAGCAGCACATCGATCCCTATCAAGCTCGAAGGCGAGCCGATCAAGATCACCTACAACTGCAACTATATCGAAGATATCCTGAAGCATTCTGAGGGCGAGACAGTCATCCTGCACCTGCAGAAAAATGGCCCGCTTCTGGTAGAGCAGGAAGAAGATAAGGCCTACCAGTATGTCGTGACACCGATGAGGGGGAGACATTGATGGAAATCATAGCCGTCTACGGAGACTACATCCAGCTTGACCAGCTTTTGAAAAAGATCGATGCGATCAGCTCCGGCGGAGAGACCGGTGCTTACCTTGCCCGGCATCAGGTGAAGCTGAATGGCAATCCTGTCCATGAAAAACGCAAGAAGATCCGTCCCGGAGATGTCCTTGCCATTGATGGCAGGGAGTATCAGATGAAGGCCGAATAGGGAAAAGGAGCTGTGAAGAAATGAGGATTCATTTCTTCACAGCTCCTTTTTACTTTGCTTTCATTTGGTTCAGGGTTCAAGGTTCAGGGTTCAGGGTTGTGGTGGCGGCTTCGCCGCAATTATATGTGGGGCGATGCCCGATCAAGAATCATTCTCGCCCCTTCCTCTGGAAGGGGCAGACGAGCGAAGCGAGGCGGGGTTGGCATCCCCGCGTGTGAAAATATCGCTTCACGCAGCCAACCTCCGCCCCTTCGGGGCACCTCCTTCCAAAGGAAGGAGGGAGAAAAGCGGAGTGCGTTGACTGGTAACTAGGGCTCAGGGCTCTCGTGGCGGCTTCGCCGCCTTTTTTTAGAAGATGGTATTCTCGTATCGCAGCTTTCCCCTCTAGGGGAAGGTGCCCGCAGGGGGGATAGGGTGACTATGGCATGAAAGGTCACTCCTATGAGAGCTGCAAGTCCCCCGCGGTAGATGGAACGTGAAAATGAGATGATCGTTATTTCACATCGCCTTTTTTCGTGGGGGAAATGGGGTATAATAGGAGAAAGAAATGAAACCACTGCGAGTCAGGAATTACGAAAGGATCTCCCATGTACTGCGAAAAGCTTCGTCTGATCCATATCAGAAATCTGGATGACAAAACCATAGAGCCCGGAAAGGGACTGACCTTCATCGCCGGTCCCAATGGCTGCGGCAAGACGAATCTCATCGAGGCCATCTATTACAGCTCCGTGGGGAAGTCCTTTCGCACGGCAAATGACAATGACATGATCCGGCTCGGCGCGGAGGAGGGCTCGATTCTCTTGACCTACCGCGTGCATCAGACCTCGCATGTGCTGAAGATCCGCATGGTGCGCGGGCAGGGGAAGAAATTCTATCTGAATGATACGCCGATCCGCCGCAAGGAGCTTCTAGGGCTCTTCCGGACGGTCCTCTTCACACCGGATGAGCTGCAGCTCATCAAAGGCGCGCCGCTCATCCGCCGTCGTTTTCTGGATATGGAGATATCACAGGTCTCTCCCCGCTACTACGAGACGCTTCTCTCTTACAACAGGGCCGTGCAGCAGCGCAATGCGGCCTTTCGCCAGGCGCAGCTCTCCGGACGCAAAGCAGAAGTGGATCTGTGGGATATGCAGATCGCCAAGGGGGCAGCCTACCTCGTGAAGAAGCGTCTGGAAACGGTCGCGAAGATGAACCGTAAGGTCCCTTTACTGGAGCGGTATCTGACGGGGGAGAAGGAGACGCTTTCCATCCGCTATGTGCAGCAGGGGGAAGAAGAGGCACACACCGAGGTGGAGTGGTACCTCACGATGCTTTCCCGGCATCGTGAGATGGATGCCCGTCTGGCGCATACCTCTGTCGGCCCGCATCGGGATGACCTCCGGTTTCTTCTGAACGGGCTCGATATCGCCGCCTATGGCTCGCAGGGACAGCAGCGGACAGCGATCCTTTCGATGAAGCTCTCGGAAATGGAATTCATCAAAGAGGAAACGGGCTCCTATCCCGTACTGCTCTTAGACGACATCGGAAGCGAGCTCGATGCCGCGCGCAGGGAGGCCTTGATGACGTATCTGGAAAAAGAGAAGATCCAGACACTCATGACCGGGACCGATCCCGCACTCGCCGGCATGGGGACTGTGATAGAAATGGAAAATAAATAAAAAATGGCGATGTGAAATAACGATCATCTTATTTTCGCGTTCCATCTGCCGCGGGGGACTTGCAGCTCTCATAGGAGTGACCGGGAAACCTTATCCCAGCTGTCTTTCATGCCATAGTCACCCTATCCGCCCCTTTCGGGCACCTTCCCCTAGAGGGGTAATGCTATTAAGTTAAGGAAATCGTTAGCTACGTAACGTCTTGCTTCCCCCT
>ERZ1023899.307-NODE-307-length-9559-cov-10.202757_pt1 | contig 9559 bp, 4 predicted proteins | sample MGYA00380400_ERZ1023899 | MGnify/ENA primary metagenome ERZ1023899 (study PRJEB33179, sample SAMN07448996) | human gut metagenome | biome: Human-gut; feature: Human associated habitat; material: Faeces | host: Homo sapiens | place: India: Bhopal | collected...
GCGTTCTATTGGTACCTCGGCATTCCAGGTGCGCGAAACCATTCGCACCTAGAATGCCATAGGCTTGATAGTTAGCGGGTTACCCTTCCAGGTGCGATTATATTCGCGCACCTGAGTGTTATGGGCATATTCTGGAATGGTATGCTGGGCATTCGGGTTGTTATTCCTTCCGCGTTTTTGGAAGACCGCGACGAAATTATCGAATGGATGAAGGCACAGGAATCTTGATTTTTTTGCTATTTTTGCACCGCGGATTTGTAAGCGTCTGGAATAGCGTCTGAAGAATCCGGGCTTGGCAGAGCCCGTACTCCAAAGATGATATTCAATTAAAAATCAAAATTTTATGCAGACGAGACAAATCTCTGGACGGTTGACGTTCACTATCCTCTCAATCAGTCTTTTGACGGTTATGGCCGGGGCGGCGATGGCACCGGCACTTTGGGCGGTGAAGGCGCATTTCACAGGCAAACCGGATCTCATTATCCAATTCATTGTCAGCCTTCCGGCGCTTTTCATCATTGTCACCAATCTTTGTTTCCCGCTCTTGTGCAGAGTCGCGAAAACCAAGAGCATCGCCGTGGCGGGCCTTGTCTTGTACGTCGTCTCCGGCACCGGAGCGTTCTTCCAGGAAGACATCTCGGCGATACTCATCCTGCGAGCCTTGCTGGGTGTGTCGGTAGGCATGATAATGCCGTTGTCAACGGGGCTGTTGTCCTATTATTTCCCTCCCGAAGACCAATCCCGCTTGATGGGACTGTGCGCCGCGATGAACCAGGCAGGCGGCGTGATCGCGACATTGATCGCTGGAGTGCTGGCGAAGGTGGGATGGAATTATGCCTTCCTGGTATATTCAATGGGGCTTTTTGTCCTGATTCTTGTTCTGTTGTTCCTGCCCAATGAAAGACTGGACACTCCCAAAGGTTCCGGAGGCTTCATCCACAATCTCAAGAGGTTCTATCCTTCCGTCCTCGGGATGCTGTTACTGATGATATGCTTTTTCATATTCCCGACAAATTTTTCGGCTGTCTGCGTCAGGATGACAAACTTGGATCCGATAGCGGTGACGATCATCATGGTCGCACTTGATGTGGTCGCGGCGCTGGTGGGTTTGGTGTTCGGCGGGATGATGAGGTGGTTTCGGCTGTCAGTCAAGTACTTCGCCCCGATGTTCTTCTTGTTGGGCTACCTCTGTTTCGCTCTCTCCCAAAGCCTTCCGTCCCTGCTTGCCGGTTGCCTGTTCATCGGAATCGCCACCGGCATCGGAGTCCCTTATCTGAACACGATCGCCTCGATCAAGGCCGGTCAAGACGCCGTCACGACGGTGATGCCTCTCCTCTCCGCCGCACTCTATGCCGGCCAGTTCCTGTCCCCTCTGGTGGCAACCCCGCTTGCCGCCAAATTCTTCCCGGACAATCTTTCAGGAATATACTGGATCGCCTGTGCCTTCAGCGTTCTGTTCCTCCTCGAAGCCTTCGCCACCAGACGCTTCCAATCACTCCCTCCAAAAGAATAATCACTGAATATTCAGGATTGAGGTTTCGTCATAATGACGTCCACCTGCCACTGATTGTGGCGTGTTGTGTAACCAGTTGTTAATGAATATGTTCGTAAAAGCCTCCCTCCCATAATGACCGGCAGCTTTTTCTATATCCTTGAAAAAGAGTCTGTTGAGCCTCACGCTCCGCTGAACTTGCCTATGAGGCGTTATATTAGTTATAGGGGGTGTACTATCGGGCAACGTTTTTGTGCGGTTTCGTTGCCACAGAGGGTCAATAGGTGTCCTTCGGCGATATTTTGGGGTGCAAACGTTGCCTGAGGGGTGTGACCTTAGGAGGATGGCCTGAACCACCTCTTCCAGCACTGCGTCACCGGCGAGGTCTCTGAATATAAAAACATCGAGGAGACCTTCTCGCCCGAGGTGATCTCCCGGATGATCTCCTGGCTCAAGGCTCTTTGACGCTCCCTTCGTGAGCAAAAACGCCTTCCCAGCTCACGAGCCCCCTGCGACAGCTCCCTTCGTGAGCAAATGCGCCTTCCCTGCTCACGAGCCCCCTGCGACAGCCCCCCTCGTGAGCAAATGCGCCTTCCCTGCTCACAAGCCCCCTGCGACAGCCCCTTTTTCGCGGAAGGGGGATTGAGCCGTTTTTTATGATAAAATCACTACATTTGCAGAACGAAGTAGAACGAATATATTCAAAGGATATGAAAAAAAGTTTTGTGATTATGGCTTCAGCGCTTGCGATGGCGGCCTGCGGGCCAAAACAACAGGTGGCTACGGTTCCGGCCATTGACCTTGCGAACCTTGACACCACGGTCTCTCCGGCGGTTGACTTCTACCAGTACTCGACCGGCGGATGGCAGAAGAACAACCCTCTCAAGCCTGAATATGCCCGTTTCGGCTCATTCGACCAGTTGAGGGAGAACAACGTCAAGAGACTCAACGACTTGTTCGCCGAGATGGGAACGTTGAAAACTGAAAAAGGCACGGTCGAGCAGAAGATTTCCGACCTTTACAAGCAGGGACTCGACTCCACAAGGCTGAACGCCGAGGGCGCGGCCCCTTTGAAGAAATATGTCGATGAGATCTACGCGGCGGCTGACAAGGACGCTCTCGTGAAGATCATCGCGGGGCTTCATAATGTCTCCGAAAGCTCGTTCTTCGGGGCTTACGTGATGTCAGACCTCGCCGACAGCGACAACCAGATACTCTATCTCGGACAGGGCGGACTCGGAATCGGCGACCGTGACTATTATGTTGAGGCTGAGAACGCCGCCATCAAGGAAGGTTACCGTAACTTCCTGGCTAAAGTGTTCTCACTGACCGGAGTGGCCGAGCCGGAGAAAGCTGCCGCCAATGCTCTCGCGGTCGAGGATGTCCTCGCCACCAACTCCTGGACCAGCGTTCAGGAAAGGGATATCCAGGCTCAGTACAACCCTTGCAGCACCGAGGAACTCATCAAGAATTACCCTGGCTTCGACTGGAAACTCTACTTCGAGACCAGAGGAATCGCCGACCAGCAGAAACTGATCGTCAGCGAACCTTCGTTCTTCAAGGCTTTCTGCGAATATTTCGGCGGAGCTGACCTCGCTGTCCTCAAGGACTATGTGGCCGGCCAACTCATCCAGGGCGCGACCGGATCTCTCAGCGATGACTTCTACACCGCGTCATTCGATTTCTTCAGCACCCAGATGTCCGGCATCAAGGAGCAGAAACCTCGCTGGAAGAGGGCCATGCAGGTTCCGAACAGCATCCTTGGCGAGGCTGTCGGCAAGATGTACGTGGCCAAATACTTCCCGGAGTCCTCGAAGACAAAGATGATCGATCTCGTGGAAAACCTCAAGAAGGCGTTCAGCCAGCACATCGATGAACTTGATTGGATGAGCGACTCCACAAAGGCCAAGGCCCACGAGAAGCTGGACAACTTCACCGTGAAGGTTGGCTATCCTGACAAGTGGAAGGATTACTCGACCCTTGACATCGACCCGGAGAAGAGCTACTACGAGAACCTCCGCGCCGCCGGTGCCTGGTACACGGCCGACAATATGTCCAAACTCGGCAAGCCGACCGACAAGACAGAGTGGGGAATGTCTCCTCAGACAGTCAACGCCTACTATAACCCTACGACGAACGAGATCTGCTTCCCTGCGGCGATCCTCCAGCCTCCGTTCTTCAACGCTGACGCGGACGACGCCGTCAACTACGGCGGAATCGGAGTCGTGATCGGCCACGAGATGTCCCACGGATTCGACGACCAGGGACGACTCTTCGACAAGGACGGGAATATGGCCGACTGGTGGACGGCGGAGGATGCCGAGAAGTTCAACGCCAAGGCCAAGGTGCTTGTGGCCCAGTTCGACGAGGTTGAGGTCGTGCCTGGCGTACACGCCAACGGCCAACTCTCCCTCGGTGAGAACATCGGAGACCACGGCGGACTCAGCATCGCCTACACAGCCATGAGGAACGCCATCGCCGGAAAGAACATCGGCCTGATCGACGGCTTCACCCCGGATCAGAGGTTCTACCTTTCCTACGGTGCGATCTGGGCGCAGAACGCTACCGACGAGGAGAAGGTGCGCCTTACGAAACTCGATGTCCATTCTCTTGCCGTGAACAGAGTCAACGTGTCTCTGAGGAACTTCCAGACATTCTTCGACGCTTTCGGCATCAAGGAGGGCGATCCGATGTGGCGTCCGGAAAGCGAAAGGGTTCACATCTGGTAAAAGTTTCAATCGGGATAGGTCTGGAATATTCATTAGCGATTATCCGGAAGTTGTGAAGCGGCTTCAGTGGCCTGTCCCGGCACAAGCATATTCATAAAGGAATAATTTTTTGGACGCGTCAAGGTTCATAGCCGGACGCCTCCGTTTCGGAGGAAGGATAGCGATGGTCTCCATCGCTGTCTCTTTCCTCATTATGATTGTTTCCGTCTCCGTCTCGTCCGGCTTCAGGAACGAGATCCGGGACGGTATTTCCGATCTTACGGGCGATGTGCAGCTGATGCCGGTGGATATGAACTACATCAGCGAGGCATCCCCGATTTCGATCAAACAAAGTTTTATACCTGACATAGAAGCGATTCCGGAAGTAAAGGATATCACTCCGGCTGTCTATCGCGCTGGAATCGTCAAGAAAGGCGAAAGCATCCACGGCGTTCTGTTCAAAGGAACTCCGCGTGAGAAATCTGAATCCGACACAGTGAGACTCGGTGTCTCGATTCCGATCAGGTTGTCTGATATGCTTGGCTTGAAGGTTGGCGCCAACCTTCAAGCCAAGCATATCAGACAACCTGATCGGAATCGAGACACCGAGTCTCACTGTGTCGGATTCAGATTTCTCACGCGGAGTTCCTTTGAACAGAACGCCGTGGATGCTTTCGCCTTTCTTGACGATTCCAGCGCGATAGACAGCCGGAGTGATATCCTTTACTTCCGGAATCGCTTCTATGTCAGGTATAAAACTTTGTTTGATCGAAATCGGGGATGCCTCGCTGATGTAGTTCATATCCACCGGCATCAGCTGCACATCGCCCGTAAGATCGGAAATACCGTCCCGGATCTCGTTCCTGAAGCCGGACGAGACGGAGACGGAAACAATCATAATGAGGAAAGAGACAGCGATGGAGACCATCGCTATCCTTCCTCCGAAACGGAGGCGTCCGGCTATGAACCTTGACGCGTCCAAAAAATTATTCCTTTATGAATATGCTTGTGCCGGGACAGGCCACTGAAGCCGCTTCACAACTTCCGGATAATCGCTAATGAATATTCCAGACCTATCCCGATTGAAACTTTTACCAGATGTGAACCCTTTCGCTTTCCGGACGCCACATCGGATCGCCCTCCTTGATGCCGAAAGCGTCGAAGAATGTCTGGAAGTTCCTCAGAGACACGTTGACTCTGTTCACGGCAAGAGAATGGACATCGAGTTTCGTAAGGCGCACCTTCTCCTCGTCGGTAGCGTTCTGCGCCCAGATCGCACCGTAGGAAAGGTAGAACCTCTGATCCGGGGTGAAGCCGTCGATCAGGCCGATGTTCTTTCCGGCGATGGCGTTCCTCATGGCTGTGTAGGCGATGCTGAGTCCGCCGTGGTCTCCGATGTTCTCACCGAGGGAGAGTTGGCCGTTGGCGTGTACGCCAGGCACGACCTCAACCTCGTCGAACTGGGCCACAAGCACCTTGGCCTTGGCGTTGAACTTCTCGGCATCCTCCGCCGTCCACCAGTCGGCCATATTCCCGTCCTTGTCGAAGAGTCGTCCCTGGTCGTCGAATCCGTGGGACATCTCGTGGCCGATCACGACTCCGATTCCGCCGTAGTTGACGGCGTCGTCCGCGTCAGCGTTGAAGAACGGAGGCTGGAGGATCGCCGCAGGGAAGCAGATCTCGTTCGTCGTAGGGTTATAGTAGGCGTTGACTGTCTGAGGAGACATTCCCCACTCTGTCTTGTCGGTCGGCTTGCCGAGTTTGGACATATTGTCGGCCGTGTACCAGGCACCGGCGGCGCGGAGGTTCTCGTAGTAGCTCTTCTCCGGGTCGATGTCAAGGGTCGAGTAATCCTTCCACTTGTCAGGATAGCCAACCTTCACGGTGAAGTTGTCCAGCTTCTCGTGGGCCTTGGCCTTTGTGGAGTCGCTCATCCAATCAAGTTCATCGATGTGCTGGCTGAACGCCTTCTTGAGGTTTTCCACGAGATCGATCATCTTTGTCTTCGAGGACTCCGGGAAGTATTTGGCCACGTACATCTTGCCGACAGCCTCGCCAAGGATGCTGTTCGGAACCTGCATGGCCCTCTTCCAGCGAGGTTTCTGCTCCTTGATGCCGGACATCTGGGTGCTGAAGAAATCGAATGACGCGGTGTAGAAGTCATCGCTGAGAGATCCGGTCGCGCCCTGGATGAGTTGGCCGGCCACATAGTCCTTGAGGACAGCGAGGTCAGCTCCGCCGAAATATTCGCAGAAAGCCTTGAAGAACGAAGGTTCGCTGACGATCAGTTTCTGCTGGTCGGCGATTCCTCTGGTCTCGAAGTAGAGTTTCCAGTCGAAGCCAGGGTAATTCTTGATGAGTTCCTCGGTGCTGCAAGGGTTGTACTGAGCCTGGATATCCCTTTCCTGAACGCTGGTCCAGGAGTTGGTGGCGAGGACATCCTCGACCGCGAGAGCATTGGCGGCAGCTTTCTCCGGCTCGGCCACTCCGGTCAGTGAGAACACTTTAGCCAGGAAGTTACGGTAACCTTCCTTGATGGCGGCGTTCTCAGCCTCAACATAATAGTCACGGTCGCCGATTCCGAGTCCGCCCTGTCCGAGATAGAGTATCTGGTTGTCGCTGTCGGCGAGGTCTGACATCACGTAAGCCCCGAAGAACGAGCTTTCGGAGACATTATGAAGCCCCGCGATGATCTTCACGAGAGCGTCCTTGTCAGCCGCCGCGTAGATCTCATCGACATATTTCTTCAAAGGGGCCGCGCCCTCGGCGTTCAGCCTTGTGGAGTCGAGTCCCTGCTTGTAAAGGTCGGAAATCTTCTGCTCGACCGTGCCTTTTTCAGTTTTCAACGTTCCCATCTCGGCGAACAAGTCGTTGAGTCTCTTGACGTTGTTCTCCCTCAACTGGTCGAATGAGCCGAAACGGGCATATTCAGGCTTGAGAGGGTTGTTCTTCTGCCATCCGCCGGTCGAGTACTGGTAGAAGTCAACCGCCGGAGAGACCGTGGTGTCAAGGTTCGCAAGGTCAATGGCCGGAACCGTAGCCACCTGTTGTTTTGGCCCGCAGGCCGCCATCGCAAGCGCTGAAGCCATAATCACAAAACTTTTTTTCATATCCTTTGAATATATTCGTTCTACTTCGTTCTGCAAATGTAGTGATTTTATCATAAAAAACGGCTCAATCCCCCTTCCGCGAAAAAGGGGCTGTCGCAGGGGGCTTGTGAGCAGGGAAGGCGCATTTGCTCACGAGGGGGGCTGTCGCAGGGGGCTCGTGAGCAGGGAAGGCGCATTTGCTCACGAAGGGAGCTGTCGCAGGGGGCTCGTGAGCTGGGAAGGCGTTTTTGCTCACGAAGGGAGCGTCAAAGAGCCTTGAGCCAGGAGATCATCCGGGAGATCACCTCGGGCGAGAAGGTCTCCTCGATGTTTTTATATTCAGAGACCTCGCCGGTGACGCAGTGCTGGAAGAGGTGGTTCAGGCCATCCTCCTAAGGTCACACCCCTCAGGCAACGTTTGCACCCCAAAATATCGCCGAAGGACACCTATTGACCCTCTGTGGCAACGAAACCGCACAAAAACGTTGCCCGATAGTACACCCCCTATAACTAATATAACGCCTCATAGGCAAGTTCAGCGGAGCGTGAGGCTCAACAGACTCTTTTTCAAGGATATAGAAAAAGCTGCCGGTCATTATGGGAGGGAGGCTTTTACGAACATATTCATTAACAACTGGTTACACAACACGCCACAATCAGTGGCAGGTGGACGTCATTATGACGAAACCTCAATCCTGAATATTCAGTGATTATTCTTTTGGAGGGAGTGATTGGAAGCGTCTGGTGGCGAAGGCTTCGAGGAGGAACAGAACGCTGAAGGCACAGGCGATCCAGTATATTCCTGAAAGATTGTCCGGGAAGAATTTGGCGGCAAGCGGGGTTGCCACCAGAGGGGACAGGAACTGGCCGGCATAGAGTGCGGCGGAGAGGAGAGGCATCACCGTCGTGACGGCGTCTTGACCGGCCTTGATCGAGGCGATCGTGTTCAGATAAGGGACTCCGATGCCGGTGGCGATTCCGATGAACAGGCAACCGGCAAGCAGGGACGGAAGGCTTTGGGAGAGAGCGAAACAGAGGTAGCCCAACAAGAAGAACATCGGGGCGAAGTACTTGACTGACAGCCGAAACCACCTCATCATCCCGCCGAACACCAAACCCACCAGCGCCGCGACCACATCAAGTGCGACCATGATGATCGTCACCGCTATCGGATCCAAGTTTGTCATCCTGACGCAGACAGCCGAAAAATTTGTCGGGAATATGAAAAAGCATATCATCAGTAACAGCATCCCGAGGACGGAAGGATAGAACCTCTTGAGATTGTGGATGAAGCCTCCGGAACCTTTGGGAGTGTCCAGTCTTTCATTGGGCAGGAACAACAGAACAAGAATCAGGACAAAAAGCCCCATTGAATATACCAGGAAGGCATAATTCCATCCCACCTTCGCCAGCACTCCAGCGATCAATGTCGCGATCACGCCGCCTGCCTGGTTCATCGCGGCGCACAGTCCCATCAAGCGGGATTGGTCTTCGGGAGGGAAATAATAGGACAACAGCCCCGTTGACAACGGCATTATCATGCCTACCGACACACCCAGCAAGGCTCGCAGGATGAGTATCGCCGAGATGTCTTCCTGGAAGAACGCTCCGGTGCCGGAGACGACGTACAAGACAAGGCCCGCCACGGCGATGCTCTTGGTTTTCGCGACTCTGCACAAGAGCGGGAAACAAAGATTGGTGACAATGATGAAAAGCGCCGGAAGGCTGACAATGAATTGGATAATGAGATCCGGTTTGCCTGTGAAATGCGCCTTCACCGCCCAAAGTGCCGGTGCCATCGCCGCCCCGGCCATAACCGTCAAAAGACTGATTGAGAGGATAGTGAACGTCAACCGTCCAGAGATTTGTCTCGTCTGCATAAAATTTTGATTTTTAATTGAATATCATCTTTGGAGTACGGGCTCTGCCAAGCCCGGATTCTTCAGACGCTATTCCAGACGCTTACAAATCCGCGGTGCAAAAATAGCAAAAAAATCAAGATTCCTGTGCCTTCATCCATTCGATAATTTCGTCGCGGTCTTCCAAAAACGCGGAAGGAATAACAACCCGAATGCCCAGCATACCATTCCAGAATATGCCCATAACACTCAGGTGCGCGAATATAATCGCACCTGGAAGGGTAACCCGCTAACTATCAAGCCTATGGCATTCTAGGTGCGAATGGTTTCGCGCACCTGGAATGCCGAGGTACCAATAGAACGCCCTGCAACAAGGTCAGCGTCTCTCAGGTGTGCGAATATGATCGCACC
>ERZ1023899.309-NODE-309-length-9545-cov-11.915806_pt1 | contig 9545 bp, 12 predicted proteins | sample MGYA00380400_ERZ1023899 | MGnify/ENA primary metagenome ERZ1023899 (study PRJEB33179, sample SAMN07448996) | human gut metagenome | biome: Human-gut; feature: Human associated habitat; material: Faeces | host: Homo sapiens | place: India: Bhopal | collected...
TGGGCTTGCTCATCCCGATAGGCATCCACCTAGCCTGGTGCCACTATCAGCGGTACATTCTTGTATTTCGGATCGGTCCGTTTCTCTTGCTCTTTTTGGAAAGGAAACTTAAAACTGTTATCTGTCCATGCCATAGGTGTAAATGCTTTTTGTGGGATATGTATCTTGTTATGGAGTTTGCTGTTGAGCGTCTTGACATAGCCATTGTCGGTGGCATTCACTTTCTTGGCTTGTGAGCGAAAACCAGTGAAGGCATTGCCGTTCTGTCCGAATACGCCCTTGCTGATGCTCAATTCCATGGCTTGCTCTTTCCGCTGTTCGCCGTTTCCCTTCTTGGAATCGAGAATATAGCCCAATGCCATGTCGCTCCCCACCAAGGTAGCCAATGACTTCCAACTACCGATACCGCCCATAGTCACGGCATCCATTACCGAGGCGGTAGCCCTTCCAGCAAACTTCTCCGTCTTGCTTGGCTTATAGGCTTTCTCGCCACGAGCTTCTATCTCTGCCGTCAATGGTGACTTCATCAGTTCTTCTTGCAGTCCCCAGATGCTGTTTTGTGCTGCCTTTCGCAAGATGTAGTCCATCGTTGATTTGGGTGTATTGTCCTTGACGAGCTTCCCAATCATCAGGTCTTCCATCCTTTGTGCAACGTATGCGTATGCCAAATCCTCGCCACAGGCTTTCGACAAAGCGTCATATTTGCTTCGTCCAATTTCCTTCACCACGGCATTGCGCCACTCGCCAGCAAGAAGAGCCAAATCCTTCACGATGTTTTTGTCCTTCCATATCTTCTGGTTGCACATCGCTAGATAGTCCTCCGTGGTTTTGCTGTTCCATTTGCCTGTTTGCTTTAGAACAAACTCGGTGTTGTTGACATACGGATTGGCAGAAGCAAGCACTCCTGCCAAACTGCTCTGGTATCTGCCTCTTTCCTCCAGTTGCTTGTGAGTCAACTCATCTCGCACCTGTTTCATCACAGGTGCCAGCTTGCCGTCAAAATATCCTTGAAGGCAATACTCCAGTTCTGCAAAGCGTGTCGGGTTCTTGATAGTACTCATTATAGCGTTACGTTTAGTTGACCTAATATCTGTTCTCTTGTCTGCTCGATGGCTTGGTGATACACTTCCATCTGCTTTGGAAAGTATTCCTCCAGCCAAGAGTCCTTCTCTATTCTGTCATGGATGAAGAGGATGGCTTGCTGCAGTTCTATCTCCACGGAGCATTCTCCTTCCTCTCGGTTATTGAACCACGCCTTTGTCCACCATCTCACTCCTGCACGGTCGGGATATACGCTCACCAACCTTGGAATGTCAAAGCTCTGAACATCGATGTCCAGTTCAGCGAGTGGGTCGATGATGCCACTTGTCCTTATGGCTTCGTCATGGAGTTTTTTTTTAGAACTTCGCTCAATGTGGACAGATAGATGCCATGCCGCAATGCCAAATAGTTCAAGAAATCCGCAATCAGCAGGTTCTGCACCTTGCAAGCCAAGGGCATAGCTCTCTGCCCGATGCCTAACGGATTGCTGATGGATGGCATAGCTTCATAGAAATAGTGTTTCGCCGCTGACAAGGAAAAGATGTTCCTTAGCGACTGCTCTGCATGTTGCGGTGTCACATACATACCTTTATACAGGTCTTCCATATACGATGGCATGAAGCGCAGCATCAATTCTTCTATCTCTTTCTGGTCTTTGTCATACTGTGTGGCTATATTCATGTCGTAGGTCTCAAACTCAGGAAAACCTGTCTTACCGGTCTGTTCCATTGCCTTCACATTGCCATATAGCATGGTCAGAAAATCAATCGGATTGATTTCCTTGCCGTCAAACTTCACCTCGAAATGCAGTCTGTCACCGCTCAATGCCACGATGTTTCCTGCCTTCACGGTTTGTCCGAAGTTCACGAACACGTTGGCAAGGTGGGCGTAGGTCACTTCATATTTGCCGTAGCGTATCACTTGGTAGATGCCGTGTGTCGCATCATTGCCAATGCCCGATACCGTTCCGCTTGCCAAGGCTGACAGCAGATAGTGATTTGCCTCAAAGTCCAGTCCGTGATGGAAGAACACGGTTCCTGTTACAGGATGCTTCTGTTTGCCATAGCCAAGCGTCAGTTCCACGTCCTTGCCTCGCTCCTCAAAGGGCATGCAAAAGCCGCTTTTTGATTGCAGCATCATTTCTTCTGTATATCTCATGTTGTTGTCGTTTTTATGTTTATCGTTTCATGCCGCCACTGCGTGTGGTCGTTTCTGCTTCGCTCACATTTTTTCCCTGACCGCCATCACCACTGACAATGTTCTTGATATTGGAATTGTTGCCTATGAGCATCATGCCGAGCATGGCTCCTGCTATCTTGCCAAGCCATCCGAAACGTCCGAAAGTGAGGAACGCTGCTGTTACCAGTCCTGCAAGGCTCAGTCCCGACACATTTCCTTTTCCTAAGTTCTTGAAGAAGTTGCCGAACATCTCCAGTCCGTTGCCTCCGAAGATGCCACGGAAGAAGTTACTCATTCCGCTCCACTTACTGTTGATGTCGCCCATGGCACTATTCACAGCATCCACTGCTTCTCCAGCCTTGTTCTTCAGTCCTTTCACGTCTTCCACAGCTTCGGATATTTTCTCCGTGGTGTCTTTTCCTACCACCACATCACTGGCTATCTCCACCATGCTCTTGTCGTTGACAAGGTTCTGCCATGCCACATATCCTGCTGCGCTGCCCACAGCGGCTGTTTTCATCGCACTTCCTGCGCCTTTTAGTGCTTGGGTGGGATGCACAGCCGTATTGCTTGCAGATTTCAGTCCTTGCTTGGCGACACTACCTGCACCTTTCAAGGCACTGCCGCCATACTTTGCTATCTTTGCCCATATACTCATAGTCGTATCTTTTTATTGTTATTTGATCTTTCCGTTTCGCTTCCATCTGTTCATGCAGTCCTTCACGATGGTTTTCTTATCTGCCTTGTCGTGGCTACCTTCCTCTATCTCTGCCCAGATGTCTGCCATCGAGGTGTACTTTACCGCCTTGGTCAGCCGTTGCAGCTTTTTGTTCATTACCTTCAGCTTGGGGCGGATGCCGAACACAATCTCCACTCGTTCCTTCTCGGTCATTTTATTGTCTGACAGACAGACTTGTCTGATGTCATTGACAATCTCTACACTTCCCATGATCAGTTCCCGATAGATTTTGTTGCGCTTGGCAGAGAGTGCTACGGCAATGGCATTGCTCGGATGTTTATCCAATTGCTTGGTAAATCCTCCCAGGTTATCCACCAACCGGTCTATCTCATGGTAGAAACCATATACCTGTGCAGCATACACCACGATGGAGCGGAACGAGTCCAAGTAGTTGTTGAACTCTCGTTGCAGATTGGTGGTTCCTTCCACTTCCTCTTTCAACCATATATGACCAGTGGTCTGCATCAGCATCACCTTCTCCTGGTTCTTCAACTCCTTTTCAGCCTTGTCTGTATATGCGTATATCATTCCTGCCAACACAGGGTCGTTCTGGGCTTGCACCTTGCAGACGGAAAGCAACATTATGCCAAAGCAAAATATCCATGTTCTCATACTCAAATGTTTTTATATTATTATGGTGTACTGACTTTGGCAGCTCTCCGCCACCGTCCAAATGCTTGCGTAGCAATCTCACCATTACTTCTGTCTATCATCCCTGCCGTGACATTGTTCCACACATCACTCATTGTATAGTAGCGGATGCTCAGATACAGTTTGTTGAGCTTCTTTTGGAAAGCAGATAGTTTGTCGTTTAATGCCCACAATGTCTTGGAGCGGTCTGCTCCTGTCAGCATATTCTCTGTGCCACCATTCGCCACGGCATCGTTCAATAGATTGAAAACCGATACCAATTCCGTTGCCGTCTCGATATACAGGTTGTTCATACTCATACTTGCCACGATGCCTTGCGGATTGTTCTTAATGGCTGTCTTCAACTTGGCGAGCGTGATGAAAATCTTCACGCCATCATCATACAGATGGGTACAGGCTTTCAGCGAAGAGGCATAGCCGTTCACTGATTTCAAGTAGCTGTTGTACTTTTTCTCCCATTTGTGTATTTGATTAAACTCAGCAGCCATCGTGTTCTGCAACAACGCCGTCTTGGTCTGTCCGTTGATTTGCTTTTCAATCTCACTGTTGATAAGTTCATTGCCTTCTGCCAGTGCCATCCATTCCAAGGGATTGGATGACACCAATTGTGCCTTGACTTCCAATGCCGTTGCTATGCCGATAATTGCTATTAACCATATCTTACCTATTTGTAATTTCATAGATGCTCCTCCTGCATTTGTTGGTTTCTACTCGTTCTCTGATGGTTGTCACCAGTTCTTCCTTCATCGGTACTCCAATAATGTCAAGTCTTGGTGTCGTTCTGTCTCCAGAATATATGCTCACGGTTTTCAATCGGAATAGTTGCTGCATGAATGTCTGACTCTCATTGAAATCCACCACACGATACAGTTCCTGATAATCTACTTCCCGATGAAACACGCCATGCTCAAACACTAATTGTTCGTTACTGATGATGTACCGCATCCTGCATAGATAGACCATTCGATATGCCAAACATAGGGAAAGCAAGAGCGAGAGGACAAACACCAAAGTGGAGAGGACGGCATCATCAATACCTGCATATACAAAGCCTACGCTTATAAGCACAAGCAAGTGCAGCTCGTTGATGACGAACTGCATCCAATGGGGCTTGATGATGATGTTTCTATACCGATATGTCTGCTGCATAGTTCTCCTTTTTGATAATGACACCGTGCTTTATCTGCGGAAGCCCGATGTCTGTTCCTCTTTTTCCTTCTGTTTGGCTTGCTGTTGTTGCCTCTCAGCCTCTTGCGCCTTGGCGAACTCGAAATAGTCGAAGTCTATCTCTCCTTGGTCTATCAACCGTTGGTCTCGTTTGCCAAGCAAGGCATCGTTCCAGTCTTTGTATTGTCCCAAAGGATGAAAGGCTTGCACCGTGAAGTCTGCAAATCCCATTTCCTTGGCGATTGCTTTGAAGTTCTTCACAAAGCCACGTCCTGCCTCGTCTTTGTCAAAGCCCAAATAATGGTTCGCTTGTCGGGTCTCTTCCAGCATTCCCTTTATTTGCCCCTTTGTCGGTGTACCTCCGGTCGAGACATACACGCTCTTCACCGGGTTGATTTGGTACTCTGCCATAGCATCGTAGGCACTCTCGAACCATAGAATATTTGTGGCTTCTTTCAATGGCTTACCTGTCAGGTTGGCTATCCACAGTCCTTCACTGCTGTTGCTTCCTTCTGCTTTTCCCTTGTATGCCTTACCGTCTTCTCGCTTGGGTCTGCCTCGTTCTTCCAATCCAACGATGCAATCTGGCTTGGACGGCAAGGACAGTGGAAAGGCGAGATTGGCAAAGCTCAATCCGTCATTTCGACGCTTGGTCGCCAAGAAGAAGTGCTTGTGGAAGGCGAACTGGGTCCCCATGTTGATGCCTCTTTCCTTGAAATAAGGATAGTGTTTCCGTTGAGTGTCCTTTTCCCTTGGGTTGAAACGCAAGATGTCATAGTCTGACAGGTTGAAGGGCTTGGCATCTCGCTTGGGTTCTGCCACTCTGCTTTCACGCACGTCAATGGGATTATTCAACAGTCTGTTGCATACCACATTCACCAGTCTGTCCAATGACATCCCTGGCTTATAGTCGTCAAACAGCGTCGGATGCTCCTTGATGAAACCTATCACGTTGTAGTTCTTCTGCTCTGGTGGCTGAAAACAGCACTTGCCATTGCCAGTGACAATAAACTTGTCACCCCTCACTCGCTGTCCATGACTGTCCACCTTTACATACGACGGATAGCGCAAGCCATCTCGTTTGTTCAACTGATAGCCTGCGTCCACCAACAACTCTTGTATGTTCAGACGCTGCAAGAAATCATTATATGTCAGTTCGTTGTTTGCCATAAGCGTATTCCGTTATAGTCCTTTCCCCATGTGCTGATGCAATACCTCTTGGTTCATGGCTGCCTCAAAGTTTCTCGCCGCCACATCCATCGGTGTATCTACTCCTGGTTTGAAGTAGGGACGAGGTGGTGCAGGGGCTGCACCATGATGGTGGTCAACTATCACTACAGGTGCGCCATGTGGTCTATGAAGTTCACTGCCGACTTCGGCTGCAACACCCAGTCCTGCCAACAAAGCTGCTCCTATCTTGGTTCCCAAACTGGTACGGTCTTTCATATCTACCTCACCGAATATCTTGGAAAAGAGTTTCATGCGATGGTAGTCATCCACTGCCATGAACTTGTCATACTGCTTCTGCGTTATCTCGTGGCTTACTCGCTCACCGTTGATGATGGCTGTCATGCGGAACTTGCCTTCTTGCTCCGCTGGCTCCACTCGTATCTCACCAACAGTTACTTCTCTGCCATGCTTGCCTTCACGGAACCATCCCTTGCTCTCGTCCAAGTCCTGCCCATCCACAATACCTACTTTATTGTTCACAGGCTCTTGCTGCACTTGCAATGGTTCTACTGTTGACTGCAACTGCATCTTGCCATCCAACTCCTGCTGCACCTCTGGGCGCAAACCAATATGGATGCGCTCCTTGCTGTTGAGCATATCCATCGTTATCTTGTCTGCGAAATCATCCTTAATGACATTGTTCAGTATCTCCAGTCGCTTGGCTACCGACACTTGCTTGACGGAATTGTTGGTCAAAGCCTTCAATTCTTCGTCGGTCAAGTCATACACCATATCACTCTTGGTGCTTTCTGATTGGATGGTGAGTGTCTTTGCCTTCTCATCGATGATGATACCGTGTGAAGACAGGCATTCCTGCCATTGATCGTTGGAGAAATATACAGGTGAGCTAATCAGTTCCTTGTAGGGTTTGGCTGGCTCTTGACTTCTTGGACGTGTTTCTACAGGTGTCATCACGGCTTGCAGGTTTTGTAATACGTCTGCTTGTGGTACTACTTGTTGCTGTCCTTTATAGTAAAAGCCATAACCTCCAGAGGTTAACTCACCAGGTTTCAGCCTTCTGTCAGGTCTTTCCGCTACCATCGGTGCTCCTGCATAGAATATATGTCCTCCGACTCTGCGTAGATGATAGCCGTCCTGCATTCTCGGTGTCCAACCTAAAAACTCTGGACTCCATCCCAACCGTCCGTACTCTCCGGCACCAATCCTATATCCATGCAGCCCCATAGCCACTCTTCCGTTAGCATTCCTTGCATGGACAAGATTTCTCGGCATATAGAAGTCTTTGCCGATGATGCTGGTAAAGACATTGTACGCCTTCTTGTTGGCAGAGTTGGTTCCCCAATCGGTCAATGCCAACATCTGTTTCTCGGTGAGGTTATAGGTCAGCAGTGGGGAGTCATGTCCCTGTACCGCTAACTGATAACCGTCACCGTTGGCTATGATATGGGCTTGCATACCATTGCGCATCAAGATGTCACGCATCTCTGGCTGCAAGTCCATCTGTCTTGGATTCAAGTTCTTTCTTATCGCCATAGCATGATTTTATTAAGCGTTCTCTTTTTCCATTCCTTGCTCTAACAGTTCATCTTTGTACTTCACAAACTGTTCCGCACTCTCGTTGCCGATGCACAGGGCGTGTTCCTTGCAGTATTCTTGATACTCGTTCTGCCATTCCTCACTGAAATGGTTCACATAATCAAGCCAACCGTATTCGCCGCTCTGCATCTTCTCTACGAGAATGTCTTCTGTATAATAAGGTCCTTTTCTCATTTCTTCCCAAAGTTTGATGTTTCACTTTACTTTCTTGCAACGGCAGAAGCATGTCTTCCAGCTGCTTTTTTCTGCTCATTCCACAGTTCTTCGGTATATTCCTCCTCTGGAACATAGTCAAGATAACCGTCATCATCCATTACCCAACAGCCATAGATGCCGAAGGTGTATTTGTCCCACTCTCGCTTGCCTTCCTTGCGCCACTGGTCACCATCGCCGTTGGTGAAGCGGATGCCAGTATCGCTCTTCAGGTCGATGCCTACAGTCACAGGCTCGTCTTCTACGGCAAATGTCAGTGCCTCGCCATTTTGGATGCTCTTTAGCTCCGTTCCTCCAAGACTGAGTTCGTCGGACAGCACCTGTAGGTTTCTGCCAATCACTGGTGTCGGCACAGCCATCACTTGGTTGGTCTCACCGTCAATCTGTACGAATGCCTTGATAGGATTGCCATCGGGCATATTCACATTTGCCACCACAGCCTTGCCTTGCTGCAACAGTTCCTGCTGCTCTTTGGTGAAGTTATCCAATGGGGCGTACTTCAACACAGGATAGAACATCACATCCACGTTTCCATCTGCCATTCTTACCAAGGCGAATCGGGTTCTACTCTTGATTCTGTAACCCTCGTTTACTTCCATGCTCACAGGCAATACTGGCGATGGACGCCCATTGCTGATGTCCTCCAAGGCATGCATCGGCAGGTCTTCTATCATCTCATGGGTAAGACCGAACTTAGCGAGTGTCTGATATGGCACTTCTCTTTCTTCAAATGAGTTTCTTTTCATATTCTGATTATATTTTGAATGATACTTTGCATATAGCCATGCAAAGATAGCCCAAGAGTAATGAATACAAGAAAGCCTACGTTCTTCTGCCCAATCTTTTCCGTTTTATTATGATTATATCATTACTTCATACTCTCAATCATACTTTAATCTTATTTTATGTTATACTTTTACAGCATCGTGTATCACTCTTGATTTCTTTCCCTAACTTTGCACCATGAAATGGAAAATAGTGGCATTATGGGTAATAAGTTGTCTGGCGGTATCGAGTGCAAAGGCGCAGTTCAATACCGTCAGAGACAACGTATGCCGTTACAAAGTCAAGAAAGTGGAGGAGAAGTTTCTGTTTCCTGTAAACAATCAGGTAGATTCCGTCACTGCAAATCTACCACAACAGGAAACACACTCGGTGGATAACAAACAAAAACAGTGGACAAGTAGCTATCCAAGCATCACTTATCCACTGAAATCAATCAAAGTCACCAGCCCTTACGGCTATCGTCGTGACCCTTTCACAGGTAAACTATCATGGCACAACGGTTTGGATCTTCGTGCGAAGAACGAACCTGCCTATGCCATGATGGATGGTATTGTCGAAAAGGTAGGGTATGACAATCGTTCTGGCAACTATGTTACATTGAGGCATGGCAATTATCATGTCAGCTATTGCCATTTATCCTCTATCATAGTTCGTAAAGGAGAATATGTTTATCCCGGTATAATTGTTGGAGTCACAGGCGATACCGGTCGTAGTACAGGTAGTCACCTACACCTTACATGCAAAAAGGATGGCAGGAGTATCAATCCCGCCATCCTTTTCAAAATCTAATTTTTTATCGATAACTCTTGCGATCGATTTTTCCATTAAATGTACGCCGCACTTCAGCAATCTCACCATATAATACAGGAACTTTATGAGATTCTAATTTAGATTTGAGGTAATTCACCAGATTCTTTCGATTATAATGGCACAGTTGCATAAGTCCGTGGCAATATAATCATGTTATCCAAAGATCATAGAC
>ERZ1023899.311-NODE-311-length-9514-cov-9.698700_pt1 | contig 9514 bp, 10 predicted proteins | sample MGYA00380400_ERZ1023899 | MGnify/ENA primary metagenome ERZ1023899 (study PRJEB33179, sample SAMN07448996) | human gut metagenome | biome: Human-gut; feature: Human associated habitat; material: Faeces | host: Homo sapiens | place: India: Bhopal | collected...
CGATGTCGCCAATAATATCAAATTCTATAGCGGCGATGTCATAAGTCTGCAACGCGTGCGCTCGGCGATGCCAGGCACAGATTACATCTTCCATGCAGCCGCCCTCAAGCAGGTCCCTAGCTGCGAATTCTTCCCGATGGAAGCAGTGAGGACCAATGTGATAGGCACTGACAATGTTCTTACGGCAGCTATCGAAAACAATGTCGGAGCAGTCATCTGTCTCTCTACCGACAAGGCGGCCTATCCGATCAACGCTATGGGCATCACCAAGGCCATAGAGGAGAAAATCGCTGTCGCCAAGAGCCGTAATTCGCACAACACAAAGATCTGCTGCACGCGTTACGGCAATGTCATGTGTTCTCGTGGTTCCGTGATTCCTCTATGGATCGAGCAGATCCGCAGCGGCAACCCTATCACTCTTACGGAACCTAAGATGACACGTTTCATCATGTCCCTCGAAGAGGCTGTGGACCTGGTGCTTTTCGCATTTGAGCATGGCCACAATGGCGACATTCTCGTTCAGAAAGCTCCGGCATGCACCATCCAGACACAGGCAGAAGCTGTCTGCGACCTTTTCGGCGGCAGGAAAGAGGACATCAAGGTCATCGGCATCCGTCACGGCGAGAAGATGTACGAGACACTCCTTACCAAGGAAGAATGCGCCAAAGCCGAGGATATGGGCAACTTCTACCGTGTCCCGGCGGACAACCGCGACCTGAACTACGACCAGTACTTCACCAAAGGTGATGTAAAACGTGCCACCATAGATGAGTTCAATTCTGACAACGCTTACCGTCTGAACTTGGAAGAAACAATCGCCAAAATAGGTGCTCTGGAATACATTCAGAACGAATTGAACGGAGTTGAAAATCTCGCGAAATAATGAAGATTCTGGTTACCGGTGCCAAAGGATTCGTGGGAAAGAACCTTTGCTGCCAACTGAACAACATAAAAGAAGGCAAGGCCCGCTGCTATGGAGACCTCCAGGTCGATGAAGTATTTGAATACGACATTGATTCGACTCCTGAGCAGCTGGACAGCTGGTGCGGCGAATGCGATTTCGTCTTCAACCTCGCGGGCGTAAACCGGCCGAAGGACAATGACGAGTTCATGAAGGGCAATTACGGTTTCGCATCCAAGCTTCTCGATACATTGAAAAAGCACAACAACACTTGTCCTGTGATGCTCTCAAGCTCAGAACATGCCTCATTGACAGGACGTTTCGGCAACAGCGAATACGGCAGGAGCAAGAAAGCCGGCGAGGATCTTTTCCTGGAATATGGCAAAGAGACCGGTGCCAAAGTTCTCGTTTACCGTTTCCCGAACCTTTACGGAAAATGGTGCCGCCCGAACTACAATTCGGCCATCGCCACGTTCTGCAACAATATCGCCAATGACCTCCCAATCCAGGTCAATGACAGAAGCGTACAGATGGAGGTCCTCTACATCGACGATCTGGTCGCGGAGATGATCTGCGCGCTCAAAGGTCAGGAACATCATTGCGAATTCGAGGGACTTGACGTGCTGCCATCCGCTGAAGGACGTTATTGCTATTGTCCTGTCACTCACAAGACTACGCTTGGAGAAATCGTCGATACCATATATGAATGTGCACGAGCAGTGCGTGCCGTGCCGGATTCTGCGGAAGGACCTTCGACGGCTCTCGAAATGCCGCAAGACGGTCTGCGTTATCGCCTGATGTCCACATTCCTCAGCTACCTGCCGAAAGAAAAGGCGATTTTCGATTTGAAGATGAACGAGGATCCGCGCGGGTCGTTTACCGAGCTGGTACACACGCTGAATTGCGGTCAGGTAAGCATCAACATTTCCAAGCCGGGCATCACGAAAGGCCAGCATTGGCACAACTCTAAATGGGAGCAGTTCATCGTGGTTTCCGGCCACGGCCTGATCCAGATGCGCAAGGAGGGAAGTGACGAGGTCATTGAATATGAAGTCAGCGGTGACCGCATCCAATCCGTCATCATGCTGCCTGGCTACACGCACAACATCATCAATCTCTCCCAGACTGAAGACCTCGTGACCGTAATGTATTGCAACGAAGTCTTCAATCCTGAAAGACCAGACACATATTTCGATAAAGTGGAGAAATAAGGAAATGGAAAAGACACCTAAATTCGATTATTCAGATATTCACTGGAAGGAGAACGGCAAACTCAAGCTCTGTATAGTAGTAGGTACGCGCCCTGAGATTATCCGCCTGGCGGCGGTCATCACCAAATGCCGCCAGTATTTCGATGTCATCCTCGCCCATACAGGCCAGAACTACGACTACAACCTGAACGGCATCTTCTTCCGGGACCTCAAACTCGCTGAACCGGAGGTCTATATGGATGCCGTCGGTGACGACCTCGGCGCGACGTGCGGCAACATCATCAACTGTTCATACAAGCTTTTCGCCCAGACCAAACCGGACGCAGTATTGGTTCTCGGCGACACGAACAGCTGTCTCTCTGTCATTGGCGCGAAACGTCTTCACATTCCGATCTTCCACATGGAGGCCGGCAACCGCTGCAAGGACGAGTGCCTCCCGGAGGAGACGAACCGCCGCATAGTTGACATCATCTCGGATGTCAATCTGGCATATTCAGAACACGCGAGAAGGTACCTCGCCGAGTGCGGCCTGCCGAAGGAGCGGACCTACGTGACCGGGTCGCCGATGGCCGAGGTGCTGCACCAGAACCTCGCCGAGATCGAGGCCTCGGATATTCATAAGCGGTTGGGGTTGGAGAAGGGAAAGTATATTCTTTTGTCCGCCCACCGCGAGGAGAACATCGACACGGAAAAGAACTTCCTCAGCCTTTTCAATGCCATCAACAAACTGGCCGAGAAATACGACATGCCAATTCTCTACAGCTGTCATCCGCGCAGCCGCAACAGACTGGCATCCAGCGGATTCAAGCTAGACCCGCGTGTCATACAACACGAACCTCTCGGATTCCACGACTACAACTGCCTCCAGATGAACGCCTTCGCTGTGGTCAGCGACTCCGGCACACTCCCGGAAGAAAGTTCATTCTTCACCAGCGTAGGCCATCCGTTTCCTGCCATCTGCATCCGCACCTCAACCGAGCGTCCCGAGGCCCTTGACAAGGCCTGCTTCATCCTCGCCGGCATTGACGAGCGCAGCCTTCTGCAGGCCGTGGACACCGCCGTGGAGATGAACCGCGCCGGCGACTTCGGCCTTCCTGTCCCGACCTACACCGACGGGAATGTCTCCACCAAGGTTGTCAAGATCATCCAGTCCTACACCGGCATCGTCAACAGGATGGTCTGGAGGAAGTCATAAAACTCATGCAAAATGTTGTGCACAATATGGGTGCATGATACATGGAAAAATTGCACTTTTTGAGTGCGATTGCTATCTTTGCAATAGTATTGCATAGATATACAAAATTAATTGAGTATGGTTGACGAGGCGTTATACGAATACATGCGTTTGCAGCTGGAACTTACGACCAGCAGTTTTCACAGGTATCTTTATGAACGTGTGAACTGGACTTCCCGTATGATAGCGATCACAGGGGCAAGAGGAGTCGGCAAATCCACGATGATCCTGCAATATCTTAAGGAACAGGCTTCGGATTGCAAGTTTCTATACATATCCGCTGACCATACATATTTCAGCACTCACTCTCTCGTCGAGGTTGCGGATGAGTTCTCGAAGGAAGCTGGCCATTTGCTCGTCATAGACGAAGTTCACAAGTATTCTGACTGGTCCCGCGAACTCAAGCAGATATATGACACTCATCCTGATATGAGGGTGATTTTCTCAGGATCTTCCATACTGGACATCATGGATGGTGTCGCTGATCTCAGTCGAAGGGTACTACCTTATACGCTGTATGGTTTGTCCTTCAGAGAGTATCTGGAACTGTTTCACAACATAAACGCATCTAAGTATTCACTTGACGAGATACTCGCGGGCAAGTCACGTATTGACGGTGTGCTTCATCCTCTCCCTCTTTTCAGACGTTACCTTGCAGAGGGCTACTATCCATTTGCATTGGAGGGAGATTTCCCGAAGAGGATGCAGAATGTCATAACAAAAACGATAGAATCAGACATCGCACAGTATGCCGAACTAAAGGCACCGACAGCAAAAAAACTAAAAAAGATGCTGGCTGTTATCTCGACACTTGCTCCGTATAAACCTAATGCGGATAGCCTCGCGTCTGAAATCGGAGTCAGCCGAAACAGCGTCTCAGACTATCTCGCGTTGCTGGAGAAGGCTCAGCTGATAGGTCAACTTAGGGACGATACGGGAGGAATGAGGGGACTGGGCAAAGTGGAGAAGGTCTATATTGACAACCCAAGTCTGATGACAGTCTTGTCCGGAGGGAAAGCTGACATAGGGAACATGAGGGAAACTTTTTTCTACAACCAGATGCGTGTGGAGAATGATGTGGTTTCCTCACGTCAGTCTGATTTCGTCATCGGTGACCTCACATTTGAGATCGGTGGCCGGAATAAAGGAAAAAGACAGATTGAGGACCTTCCGGATTCCTATATCGTAAAGGATGACATTGAATTCGCTCACGGCAACACGCTGCCCCTTTGGTCTTTCGGCCTAAATTACTGATGGCCTAAGCGAGTCGCTTGACAACATACCTGAGCATCGTCAACAAGATGCTCTGGAGAAAGTAATTGTTATGGCTTGAGTGTCATTTGGAATTATCTTCAAAATGCACTACCTTTGGAGTAAATGATGATGTCAATGGATAGGCAGGCAATGATAAAAGTTTTGAATCAGTACTTCAACACTCAACCGGTGTTGAAAGCTTGGCTGTTCGGCTCATTCTCACGAGGTGACGAGAGACCCGACAGTGACGTTGACATCATAGTCCTTCTTGATAAAAGCCAGCCTATCGGTCTGAAGTATTTTGGAATGTGGAACGACCTTGAGGCTCTCCTTGAACGAAAGGTCGATCTGGTGTCAGAAGGCACGCTCCTCCCTTTCGCTCAGGAAACTGCTAACCGCGACAAAATCCTGATCTATGAGAGATCCAACTAAAGATCGGATCCGCCTTCAGCACAATCCTTGAGTCAATCGAAAGGATCAAGTGCTACTCAGACGGGAAGCAATTCACCGATTTTATCGATGACGACATGATGTACTACGCGATCGTCAAAAACATCGAAATTATAGGCGAAGCATCAAACCTCTTGACTGAGGAATTCAAAGCCACCCACAGACACCATGGAAGATGGTGACCGGCATGAGAAATTACATAGTCCATGAATATTTCCAAGTCGATAACACTGTCATCTGGGATGTGATCACCCACGACCTGCCAGAACTGGAAAATCAGATAATCTCATACCTGTCAGAATAGTCGATAGTGCCATTAGATCCATATCTACCACTTAACTGCCTTTTCCTTTACCGCAATGACGGCAGCTATCCGATAGACAACAACCTTGCGGAGCGTCAGGTGAGACCATTCACGGCATTGCGGAAAGTGGTCCAGCATTACGGAGGCGACGAGGGTGCGGAGACGGTGGCGATCTACCTGAGCGTGGTGAGCACAGTGAAGCTCGCCAAGCGTGCCGGTGTGGCGTTTCCTCGGCGACTTCTTCGAGGACGTGGTGACATACGGACGGCAGCATATTGGTCATATGAGGCTGTCGCTCGCATAGAATAATTGAAAAAATCAACAAGAAATAAGAAAATTGGAAATATCACACAAATAGATTACCTTTGGGATCGACATTAAGAAACAGATAACTATGCCTTCAATTAAATCATATCGTTTGACATCAGACAAAGAGCCTTCTGACACATTCTTGAGGATTCTGATGTCTCAAGTTGGAGATGATGCCAGGCTCAGTAGCAAAAAAGCCAAGAACGAATTGGCCCGCCGTATGAAGGAAACGATTAGAATATGTGCGGAAGGGTAGGACTATGTCGGAAAGAAAACCTGTTTTGTGTGTAGTCGCCGGTCCGAATGGATCTGGTAAGACCTCGACAACCGTTAGGCTTCTGTCTAATGAATGGGCTTCAGATTGCATCTACATCAATCCTGACGACATAGCTCAGAATGATTTTGGTGATTGGAACTCTGGCGATGCTATTCTGAAAGCTGCCCGGAAAGCTACAGAGATGAGGAATGACTGTCTTGAAAGGAAAATAGACTTTGTCTTTGAAACGGTTTTTTCATCGGCGGAAAAACTGACCTTCCTCCAGAAGGCTAAAGAAACTGGTTTTTTCATCAGACTCTTTTTCGTATGTACTGACGATCCCGCCATTAATATTCAACGAATATATCAACGTTACATTAATGGAGGTCATGAGGTCCCGATGTCGAAAGTGACAAATAGATACTATAAATCCTTGATTAATATGTCCAAAGCGATAAGATTTGTGGACAGGTCATATATTTACGACAATTCCGTTGACAACCGTGACCCTCAATTGTTGTTCAGGACGGAGTCTGGTGTTATGAAGAAGAGATATACTGATGAATTCCCGGAATGGACAAAACCGCTTATAGAATCTCTCGTGATTGATGTGGGCTAGCATTTTTATGAAAAGCATAGGATCGCAAGTTGCATAGAGATCATTTCTTTAAAGAGATCGCTTTACGTTAACGGCTGAATGTGATAGACTACAGCCTTACGGAACATTAGGTTCGCCCGTTCACGGTGATCCAGCACTACGGCAGCGACGAGGGCGCGGAGACAGTGGCGATCCATCTGAGCGTGGTGAACACGGTGAAACTCGCAGGTGTGTCGGTATGGCGCTTCCTCGGGGACTTCTTCGAGGACGTGGTCACAGTCGGACGGAAGCATCTTGGTCACCTGAGGCTGTCGCCGGCATAAAAAGCGAAAAAATAATCAACATGTAATACCCAAAACGGACAATGATTGGCCTGGCGACGGGTCAAACGGCAGTTATGCGCTTGACTTTGAGCAGAGTCCAAAAATTGACCACTTACTTATGGATTGTATATCTGAAGAAATACTGAACCACTTGAAGCATCTGTCATGTGAGGACGTGGCGGGAAGGTTGGGGATGGATGTGAGGAGACACAGAACTCTTTGTTTTATACACGATGACCATTATCCTAGTTTGTTCTTTATGGGAAACAATCGGGATAGTTGGTTTTGTTTTGTATGCAATAAAGGAGGCAATGCAATAGATCTGGTTAAAGAGTATACTAAGTGTAGTTTCATGGAAGCATGCATATGGCTATGCGAAATGTACCAAATATATTTGGATGTAACTTTGCCCAAAGCGAAGAATATAAGAGATCGTCGTAGATACAGACTTACGGATATTTCAGCAAGCAAGCCTTTTTCCAAAGATGTCGCCTTATATCTGTTGGAAAATAGTAGTCTTACAGATGCTGCATGCCATTTCCTATTCGAAGAAAGAAAATTGTCACCTCAGGTAATCAAGGATTTGAAGATCGTATCAATCGACAATGGATGTGACATCGTCAATATATTGAGACATAAATTTGATGAACAGACTCTCCAAGATAGTGGATTGGTGAGCATAATGGATGGCGGCGCATACCTTCGTTTATTCACTCCGTGCTTGATATTTCCATACTTTGACCAGACGTGTGAATTGATAGGCATCCAGTCTCGCTACTTAGGGAATAGAACAGATGCGCCACGTTTTCAGTTAATCTCCTCACAAAAGACACGGCTGTTCAACTTGCCTATTCTAAATAATATGAAGTATGGCGATGATTTATATATTAGTGAAGGAATAACGGATTGCCTTGCATTGCTTTCTTCAGGCAGGAAAGCCGTGGCGATACCAAGTGCCACTATACTTCCACAGTTGGATTTGTCAATGTTGTCAAAGTACAATCTACATATGGTTCCAGATTGTGATGAAGCTGGGGAGAGGGCTTTTACAAAACTGCAACATTTTTTCATTGATAGGTTCTCTCTCTTGAAGGCAGAAAGACTTCCTGCCGGCTTTAAAGATTACAGTGAGTATTACAAGGCACATAATGACGACAAACTTTAGGACCATGGGCTACGAATACTCAATAGATTCTCTTTATCAAGACATTGTCAAGCAATATGATAAAGAAGAAGATTCAGGCGATACCTTGCAGCGCGATAGGCGATATTATTTGAAAGTGCTCAACTATTTCGTTGACATGGCGCAAAAGATAAAAGGTCAAAAAGGCTATAAAGCAGGAACTGTCATAGACAATGAACTCAGCAATGACGCTTCTTTGTTTGCTTATACTTTCTTCCTTTCTTCAAATACACAGTTTGACTATTCTTGGAATTATTTACGGAAACAGTGGCACGAATATGCCAAGGTGCTTGAATCTATCACAGCCTTCATTCTCGATATGATAGACAAAATTAATGTATTGTATTCAAACATTGATAAAATACAAGTATACTCTTTTGTCTTTGCAGATTTGTTCGTTCTTACGTTTCAAGAAGAGTCGCATAGACCACAGGTGACAGTCCTTTGGAATAGTATAGGCAATTTGTTCCGTTTGGATAATAGTTACCTCCTTTCTGCAAAACTGAATGATGTAACCATCCTTGCAACAAACTGTGGCGTCGGAAAACATCAAGAAACAAATACCTTTTTGGAATATCTGCTAAATGAAAATACAGATGCAACAGAAAAATGATGAAAAATCCGAAAATGATGGTACTGTGAGCTTGAAAGACAGAATACTGTCCAAGTCAAACATATACAATGCAATATATTGTCTGGAATCGTATATATTTGAGAAAGGACTTCTCGACATACGAGAAGAAGTGAAGGATTTGGAAGGCAAGGTCATTGCAGACAATGACTTGGAACTGTACTATGCTTTGGGAGACAAGTTCAACCATGTACTTATCGGCAAGGTCATAGACTTATGCTCTGACAGACTGAAAAGGTTGCTGGAATCAGAAGAAGATTTGTTTGAAATCTATGTCTATTTCAAGTTGAAGAGTTATGACGAAGAGGAAAACTTGAAGTTCCGTCCCATGCATACGGCTCGCCTGACAGATTTGATTTGTATGGTTAGTATTCTGATTTGCCTAATGTATGAAGATGGAAACAAACGCAACCTTTCAGATCTTTCCAAACTTATTCCACATAATTTTTATGGAAATGTGCCAAGTACGGATGTCCAGTTCTTATTTAAGCGTTGGCAAACTCAATACAAGGAATACACGCAAAATGTGATAGACCATTGTCGGACATATCAGAAGAACCACCGTTATTTGACAGAGGTAAGTCTTGATATTAAGAACTTCTTCCCATCTGTATCTCCACTGTTCCTTTATGACTATATTGTGGACAAACTGGCCTCGACATTTAGGGGAAATGATACAGAAACCTTAAAGACTGCCGTTATCAAGTTGCTGTATTTCAGGATGATCGGAAAGAATGTGGAACCATGGATAAATGAATACTACGGTGTTGACAAAATTGAAAAGGTCAATGATGGCGAGTACATCAACCTTCGAATACCTCAAGGACTTCCGCAGTCTTATTTCTTCGGAACCCTCTGTA